>Ga0105091_10000352_pt1 | contig 18985 bp, 16 predicted proteins | sample PPLLak1March2015_FD_87022 | JGI IMG/M metagenome (GOLD analysis project Ga0105091, IMG submission 87022) | Freshwater sediment microbial communities from Prairie Pothole Lake near Jamestown, North Dakota, USA - PPLs Lake P7 Core (1) Depth... | ecosystem: Environmental > Aquatic > Freshwater >... | reverse complement strand
GTGGCTTTGACGGCTCTCAGGTGCCCGTCCCGGCTTCTGCTCGCCGCCTTCTGGATTTGGCTTGAGGGTATTCTCCTCTACCTTCTGTTCGCCTCCCATGACCGCACTCTCTCGGCGCTCGGCCTTCCGCGCCCGGCCCTCGTGATGCTTGCCGGAGTGTGGCTCGCCCCGATTCTGTTCTGGCCGCTCGGCTTCGCGCTCACCTTCAAGAAATGGTCGGGCAGGGAACAATGATCCCGGGAACCATCCTCGCATACCTGGTCCTTCTTTCCGTCATAGGCGTCTGGACCGCTCGCCGAAGCCGCGCATCGACTGACTTCTACCTGGCTGGGCGGCAGCTTGGCCTTTTCACCACCGTCCTGGCGACGATGGCTTCGATCATGAGCGGCTTCGTCTTTGTCGGCGGCCCGGGGCTCTTTTACAGCGTGGGACTTGGCTCGTTCTGGATCGTCATTTCCGCCTCGTTCACCGGTGCCATGATGTGCTGGCTCCTCGCTCGTCCGTTGCACGCCATGGCGGCACAGGCCGGCTGTCTGACAATTCCCGATGTCATCGTGGCCCGATACGGCTGCCGGTTTTCGAGCGGCTTCGCCGCTGTCGGGATCCTGCTTGGCGTTGTCGGCTACCTGGCGACGCAGCTTCTGGCGCTCGGCCTTATCCTGGCAGCGGTCCTGAATACTTCGATCTGGCTCGGGATTCTCGCCGGTGCCTTGGTGCTGGCCTTCTACACGACGGCGGGCGGGATGGTGGCGGCGGTTTACACGGACGTGGTGCAGGGCGGGGTGATGTTGGTCTCAACGAGCGTGATTTTCGGTTATGCCTTATCGGCCGCGGGGGGTTCTTCCGGGATTTCCGCCGCAATACTGCGCGAAGCTCCGGACCTGCTCAGTCCTTGGGGGCTGGTCGGCCCGATTGCCTGTCTCGGCTGGTTCTTCCTGTTTTCGGTTGGGTCTCTCGGGCAGCCGCATGTCGTCCACAAGATGATGATGGTTCGGGATCTCCGACTCCTGAAGCATTTCCCTTGGATTCTGGCCGTTTGCATGACCATCTGCAGCCTGGTGTGGCTCGGCGTAGGCTCGTCTGCCAAGAGCCTGGTGTTGCGCGGCGCTATGCCGCTCCTGGCCCATCCTGATGAGGCGATTACGTCGTTCCTGCACGCCTTTGCCCCTACCTGGCTCAGCGCGCTGGCTTATGCCGGAATCGTGTCTGCCATTATGTCGACAGCGGACAGCTTTGCAACCATCGGAGCGGCAGCCCTGGCGCGTGACCTTCCGCGTGCCTTTGGCCGCCAGTCCGAGCCGACGGTCACCAAATCGCGAGTCTTCTCGGTTGTCGTGTTTGCTCTCGCCCTCATGTTTGCCTTGTCGGTCAAAGGGCTCGTCGCGTATGCCGGCATACTCGGGTTCGGAATTTTCGCCGCAGCTCTCACGCCGCTCCTCTCCGTGGGATTGAACTGGCCGGGGGCCACGGCGTGGTCGGCTCGAGCCTCGCTGGTCGTGGGCACCGGTACGGCGGTGGCAGGAGAGATCCTGGCCCGCCGGGGGCTGTATCCGCTTCAACTCCCTCCCGCCTGCCTGGCTCTGCTGCTGTCGTTTATTGCCTTCCTGGGTATCGGCCTGGTGGCACCCAAGCCTACAGAGCCGCAAGAGTAGCGTCTTTTGCGGCTCTGTAGGGGTTGGGGTGTTACGATGTTGTTATCCATGAATAGACGGGACTTTCTTCTCCAGACGGCCGTCCTCGCCTCGGCTGGCATTCCGGGAAAAGCCGAAACGGGCAGAGGCCGGATCATGACCGTCCTCGGCCCGATCGATCCTTCGACCATGGGCGTAACACTCCCGCACGAGCATGTTCTTGTAGATTTCGTCGGAGCCGAGCAGGCCAGTCCGGCCCGCTACAACGCGGATGAGGTGATCAAAACGGCTCTTCCGCACCTGCGAAGAATCCGCGAGCTTGGGTGCAAGACTTTCGTCGACTGCACTCCCGCCTACATTGGCCGCGATCCGCTGATTCTCAGGCATCTTGCGACGAAGACCGGCCTGAACATGCTCACCAACACCGGCTACTACGGTGCTGCGAACGACAAGTACGTCCCTCGGCGTACGTACGGGGAGACGGAACAACATCTGGCAAATCGCTGGATTAAAGAGCACAAGACGGGCATCGCTGAAACAGGTGTCAGGCCGGGATTCATCAAGATTGGGGTGGATGCCGGCAGGCTTTCGGACATCGATAAAAAGATTGTCCGGGCGGCTGCTCTTGCTCATCACGCAACCGGGCTGACCATTGCCTCTCACACCGGCGATTCGGTCGCCGCCCTGGAACAACTCGAGGTGTTGAAGGAGCACCACGTCAGCCCTCGCGCCTGGATCTGGGTCCATGCCAGGAAAGATCCCGGATCGGACGCTCTCATCGAAGCTGCCGGGGAAGGTGCCTGGATCGAGTTTGACTCAATCGGTCCGGGAAAGATCAGCCAGAACGTCGAACTGGTCACGCGCATGAAGCAGGCGAACCTGCTCGATCGCGTCCTGATCTCACAGGACGCCGGCTGGTACCATGTGGGTGAACCGGGCGGTGGGAAATTCCGGCCGTTTGATTCGCTCTTCGTGGAGTTCCTGCCTGCCTTGAAGGCCGCGGGTCTGACCGACGCCGAGATCCGGCAACTGACCGTCGAAAACCCGGCCAACGCCTTCACCATCGAACTGAGGCGGGTGTAGGCCGCATGGCATTGTCTGGTTCTCCCGTGATCCTGCTCGGGGCACACATGTCAATTGCCGGGGGGACCCCGAATGCGATTGATCGGGCCCGCCGTGCTGGCTGCACGGTCCTCCAGATCTTCGTCAAAAACAACAACCAATGGAAAGGCAGGCCGCTCTCTGACGAAGAAGTCCAGGTCTTCAGAGCGAGCCGCACGGCGGCTGGTCTGTTAGACGTGGTTGCGCACACTTGTTACCTGATCAACCTGGCGAGTCCGGAGGGCGAGCTCCGGAGGCAGTCGATCGTTACGTTCCTGGATGAGTTAAGGAGAGCCACCGTCCTCGGCCTCAGTCGCCTTGTCGTGCATCCCGGGTCCCACGGAGGGGAAGGAGAAAGCGTGGGGATCAGGCGAATTGCCGAGGCGCTCGACGAGATTCACGAACGGGCCGCGGATACGCCGGTCTCCGTCGCGCTCGAGGGGACCGCCGGGCAAGGGACGAGCGTTGGTTACCGTTTTGAGCACTTGAGGGACATCCTCGGAGGCTGCCGGTGGCCTGACCGCGTTTCGATTTGCCTCGACACCTGTCATCTCTTCGCGTCGGGGCATGATTTCCGGGATCCGGAAGGCTACGGGCGGATGATCGAGGCTTTTGACCGGACGGTCGGACTTCCGAAGCTCCAAGTCCTGCACTGCAACGACAGCAAGCGGGAACTGGGCAGCCGCGTGGACCGCCACGAGCACATCGGGAAGGGAAACATCGGGGTCGAAGGCTTTCGCTGGTTGATGAACGATCCGCGGCTGGCCCGCGTTCCGAAGATCCTCGAAACGCCCAAAGGCCTGACCCTGCGCCTCGACAAGCGCAACCTGCGTGTGCTGCGAGGGTTGGTGGGGAATTAGTGGCAATGCCGGATCAGACCTGGCTGCAAAGGTGTTTTTGCCCCCGGAGGGGGCGGATGTCTGTAGTAAAGGGGCAGGGAGGGGCAGGCGCCCCAGGAGGGCGCGATGTTCCGAGGATGTACGGAACATCGCGCCCCGCTGGGGCGCCTGCCTCTCCTTGTCCGACTACTACAAACATCCGCCCCCTCCGGGGGCAAAACACCTTCCACCCGTCGTTTGTGCGTGAGCCGGCCCCTACAGCCGGTTCGTGTATTCCACGATGTCGATCGGCACAGGGATGAAGGTCAGGATCAAGACGATCAACGCCAGGATCGCAAGCAGGATGCGGCCACGGCCGAGCGAAGGATAGCTGTAAGCGGTCGGCGGGTGACGGAACCCGAGGAAAAAGACCAGGGTCCCGAACAACAAGTACCCCAGCCAAAACGTAACGCCGAGGACGAGCAGGACGCCGAGAGTCGCAAACGAGACAATCCGGTGGCCCCGTTTCCCGAGCACGGCGTACACAATATGCCCGCCATCCAGTTGGCCCACTGGAAGCAGGTTCAGACTCGTGGCCAGCATTCCGAACCACGCCGCCCAGCCAACCGGGTGGAGCGTGATGTCCCCGCTTGTGTCGGGCAACAAGAGGTAACTGGCGAACTTAAGAAGAAGAGGCTCACCAAAGTTGAAGTAGACCCCGCTTGTTCCTTCCACGACAAATTCGCGGGAGTACACCAGTCCGAATACGAGGGCGGGAAGTATGAAGACAAAGCCTGCCAGCGGACCGGCAACACCAACATCAAACAACTGCCGAGTATTCTCGAAGAGTGACTTGATCTTGATGACTGCGCCGAACGTGCCGAAAGGACTGACAGGCGGAGGGACAGGGATCAAATGGGGCAGAGTCGCCCGGATCCCGTAACGCACGCAGGTCAGATAGTGGCCCAATTCGTGGGCCACCAGGATAGCCAGGATAGAGATCGAAAAGGACAGACCTCCGACCAGGTAGGACGGATCGGTCAGGAGATCCAGGAAGTTCCCCACTTCCATGGACGCGCTGCCCACGAAGCCGGCGTACCATATGACCCCGGCCAATGTTGTCGTACATAGCGAGGCGAGGAAGAGAATCGCCGGCAGTAGTCTGCGTGGACGGTCCGGTGGGATAGAAATCTCCACCGCAGAGGGGAGGGAGGAAGGGGGATAGTGCTGCGGAAAATCGCTCAAATCGGGCTATTACTGGTTGAAACGGATTTCTTTACCGGGCTTGAACCGTACCGTTTTCCCCGGCGGGATTGGTACTTCGGCGCCGGTTCTGGGATTGCGCCCGATGCCGCTCTTGCGCGGTTTCACCACGAACACGCCGAACCCTCGTAGTTCGATCCTCTCGCCGCTCCGCATGGCGGTTTTGAGAGCCTCGAACACGGAGTCCACGGCAGTTTCGGCGCGGACTTTGGTAATTCCCATTTTATTCGAGACACGTGTGACGATGTCTTGTTTAATCACTGCTCGACTACTCCTCCCTTAACCTGTTTATTTGACTATACTTGCCTTCGGCGTGTCTGTCAACCCCCGCCGTTGGGCTATTTTACGAGCGATGGAGCGCGGAGCGCAAGAGTTTCCTGCCCCTTGCGTGCAGGCATCCTGCCTGTACGAGGGATGCAGGCCTGCCAAGCTTGCGAAAAACCAGGGACACGAGCGCCAGGAGGGACACAAGGGACCGATTGGCGTCCCTTGTCTCCCTCCTGGCGCCCGTGTCCCTGGTTTTCTGTCGCTGTACCGCCATCTGACCATCTATTGCCGCCTTTTGGTCCAGTAAGATACACTTCCCTTTTTCAAAAGAGGGATCAGGATGGGCGTAAAGCCGGACCACTGGATTATCAAGATGGCTCGTTCCGAGAAGATGATTGAACCGTTCGAGGAGAGCCTGGTCAGCCAGGCGTGTGTCTCGTACGGGGTCTCCTCCTACGGATACGATTTTCGGGTGGATCGCCACTACCGGATGTTCCGCGGGCAGCCGGGCGCGATCATCGATCCGAAGCTGGTGGGAAGCGAGCTTTTCGAGGACTTCGAGGGCGACAGCTGCGTCGTCCCGCCTGGCTCATTCGTCCTCGGGAAGTCCGTGGAGTACTTCCGAATTCCGCGGGACATCCTGACCATCTGCACGGGGAAGTCCACCTACGCCCGATGCGGCCTGCTCACGAATATCACCCCCTTTGAGCCGGAGTGGGAAGGCTTCGTGACCATGGCGATTTTCAACACCGGCCCGGCGCCGGTCCGGGTTTACTCGGGCGAGGGGATTGCGCAGGTGATTTTTCTCTCGGCCGACGAGGTCTGCACCCGCTCCTACGGCGACCGCAAAGGCAAGTATCAGGCCCAGAAGGGGATCGTCCTGGGCAAGGTAGAATAGACTGCGACTGAATCCGATGAACGAAAAGTACGACTTCGATGCAATTGAACGGAAATGGCAACAACGCTGGGCGGAAACGAACCAGTTCCGCGCGTCTGAAAATCCGGACAGGCCCAAGTACTACGTCCTGGAGATGCTTCCTTACCCCTCCGGCGCTCTGCACATAGGCCATGTACGCAACTACTCGCTCGGCGACTCGGTGGCCCGGTTCCGCCGGATGCAAGGATTCAACGTGCTGCACCCGATCGGCTGGGACGCGTTCGGCCTCCCGGCGGAAAACGCGGCCATTAAGCGGGGGGTGCTGCCGGAGAAGTGGACGCTCGACAACATCGCCCACATGCGAACCCAGTGCAAGCGAATGGGGTGGTCGTACGACTGGGCACGGGAGGTCGCGACCTGTCTCCCTGATTACTACCGCTGGAACCAGTGGTTCTTTATTCAGTTCTATAAGAAAGGGCTCGCCTACAAACGGAAAGGGCTCGTCAACTGGTGCGAGAAGTGCCAGACGGTCCTCGCGAACGAACAAGTGGTCAACGGCGTTTGCTGGCGCGACGGCAGCCAGGTGATTCAGAAGGAGCTGGAGCAGTGGTACTGGAAGATCACGAACTATGCCGAGGAGCTGCTGGCGGATCTCGCGAAGCTCGGAGACTGGCCGGAAAAAGTCCTGACCATGCAGCGCAACTGGATCGGGAAGTCCGAAGGCGCCCGAGTCAATTTCAAGATTGCAGACTCCGATCGCTCGTTCGACATCTTCACGACGCGGCTCGACACGATTTTCGGCGCCACGTTTGTCGTCTTGGCACCCGAGCACGAGTTGGTCCGCTCATGGACGACTGACAAGGAACAGGGCCCTGCTCTGCAAGCCTTCGTCGAAGAGATGCGGCGTCAGGATCGCTTGCTCCGGACCTCTGAGGAGGCGGAGAAGAAGGGTGTCTTCACCGGGCATTACGCCATCAACCCTTACACCCAGGAAAAGGTGCCGATCTGGGTGGCGAATTTCGTGCTCATGGAGTACGGGACGGGCGCGATCATGGCCGTCCCTGCTCATGATCAGCGCGACTTCGAGTTCGCGACCAAGTACAAGATCCCGATCCGCCAGGTTATCCAGCCTGCCGAGGGCTCGGCTGTCGATTTGTCGAAGGGCGCGTTCGTCGATTACGGAGTGACCGTGAACAGCGGGCCTTTCTCAGGATTTTCCTCGACCGAGGCGATGGAGAAGATGGTCGAGTTCGCCCAGGAGAAGGGGTTCGGGGAGAAGACCGTCTCGTACCGGCTCAAAGACTGGGGCATCAGCCGGCAGCGATACTGGGGAACTCCCATTCCGATAATTTACTGCGAATGTTGCGGCACGGTTCCTGTGCCCGAGAAGGATTTGCCCGTCCCGTTGCCCAGGATCGACCGGATCCTGCTCGGCGGCTCACCGCTCGCGACGGTTCCCGAGTTTGTCAACACGACCTGTCCGACCTGCGGTGGCCCGGCCCGGCGCGAAACCGACACGATGGATACGTTCGTCGACAGTTCCTGGTACTTCTACCGGTACACGTCACCGAAGGTCGATACGGCTCCGATCGACAACAACGCCGTTCAGTATTGGTTTCCAGTGAATATCTATATTGGCGGGGTCGAGCACGCGATCCTTCACCTCATCTACATGAGGTTCTTCAGCAAGGCGATGAGGGATATCGGCTTGTGTGCGATGGACGAGCCGGTTTCCGCCCTCTTCACCCAGGGAATGGTGATCAAAGAGGGCGCCAAAATGAGCAAGTCGCTCGGGAATGTCGTCGAGCCCGATGAGATCGTTCGGGAGTACGGAGCGGACGCTCTTCGCTTGTTCATCCAATTCGCTGCACCTCCGGAAGGCGACCTGGACTGGAACGAACAAGGGTTGGAGGGGTGTTTCAGATTCCTGGCCCGGCTGTGGCGGTTGGAGCAACGGTGGCTTCCGAGACTCTCTGATGGCCAACCAGCGACGGCGCCGGCCGAGCGCGAGAAAGCCCTGCGCCGGAAGTTGCACCAGACGATTCGTAAGGTCACGCAGGACTTGGAGCGTCTTCACCAGAACACGGCTATTGCGGCAATCATGGAGTTGTTGAATGCGGCTTACGAGGCCGAGGATCAGGGCGGAGTAGGCCCTGAAGCGATGCGGGAAACGCTCGAGAAGGTCTGCTTGCTGCTTCATCCTTTTGCGCCGCACTTTGCCGAGGAGCTCTGGGAAGAACTGGGGCATAAGAATACGCTTTGGGATGCGAGCTGGCCCAAGTACGACGAGGATTTGGCGCGGGAGGAGATGATCGAGATTCCGATCCAGATCAACGGAAAAATTCGATCGAGATTCTCGGCTCCGCCCGACGTTTCCAAGCAAGAAATGGAGGCGTTGGCGCTGAAGGACGAGAAAGTGAAGGCCGCGTTGGAAGGGAAGCGGCTGATCAAGGTGGTCGTGATCCCGCAGCGGTTGGTCAATGTGGTGGTGGGGTGAGCTTGGAGCTCTCGGCAAAAGGCCTGAAGGGCCGACACATATTAGCCCACGGCGGAGCGCTTTTTGCGCCGCCCTGGGGGTGCAACTGGCAGCCGTCAGCTTCTTGCCGGGAGCGCAGGCAGGATGCCTGCGGCCCGAGTGCAGGCAAGATACCTGCGCTCCCAGCTTTGCTGTTGGTCTGCCTGCTGACTCTGATCATTGGTTCCGCCTGCGGCTACAAGACCGCCGCCGCCACGCGCAGCCTCAAGGGACAATCGATTGCGGTAGAGCCGTTGATCAACCGGACGACTACCTTTGAAGTCGAGCAGACCCTCACGCGGGCGGTTGTCCGCAACCTGGTCGAGAAGTCTTCATACCGCGTTGTTCAAGATCCTTCGCGTGCGGATGTCGTTCTGCGAGGCGAAATCTTGAGCGTCATGGCCACGCCTGTTATCTTCGGCCGCGAGACTTTCGGTACGGCTTTCCTCGTGACCCTGAATGCCAAAGTCGAGCTCAAAGACCGGAAGACCGGCAAGCTGCTTTTCAAAAACGACAGTTACCTGTTCCGTGAGCAGTACGAGATCAACGCTGACGTCAAATCCTTCTTCTCCGAGTTGAATCCGGCGCTCGAAAGGATGGCGTCTGATTTCGCGTCGAGTGTGGTCTCGACGGTATTGGAAGACTTCTAGCCAGCGGATAACACGGATCACGCGGATGAACATCAGCGAATTTCAGAAAGCCTCCTCAAACCCTGACCCTGTCTACCTGCTGATTGCCGGGCAGCCTTACATGAGGAGAATCGTTTTCGAGCACTGCCGCAACCAGGTGGCGGAGTCGGCGAGGCCGTTTGACTGGGGCGTTTTCGACCTTGCCGAAGAACCAGTCAACGAGTTGGTACAAATCGCCCGGACGCTTCCCTGGATTGGCCCGCGTCGCTGGGTCTACGGCAAGAATGCGCAGCAGGCGGATCCGAAGCCGCTCATTCCGTACCTGCAAAAGCCGAGTGAGCGCACTGTCCTCGTGCTGGAAGTCGAAAAGGCGCCCGCAGGCTGGCCCCCGCTCACCCGCATTGAGCCGGCCGAGAATTTTGACGTGATTCGATGGCTGTCGCGCAAAGTCGAGCACGAAGGCTACCAGGCAGAGCCGGGGTCGCTCGAAACCTTGGTGGAAATCGTTGGAGAGGACCTGCAGCTCCTGGAGTCCGAGCTGGAGAAACAACTCCTGCACTGCTACGAGAAGAAAGTGATTACGGTTGATTCGGTCCGGGACATGGCGCTCGACGGCCGCCAGTACGGAGTTTTCGCGCTCGGCGACGCGATCGCGCAAGGCGACACCAGGGAGGCGCTGAAAATACTCGGGAAACTCTACGAAGGCGGCATGGCTGCCCCGCTTGTTCTGGCTACTCTGTATTCGACTTTCCGCCGTCTGCTCGTCGCGGTCGAGATGCTGAATCGCAAACGGCCTTTTGCAGAGGTATTGCGTCAGACTAATATCTGGAGCTACAAGGGCAGGGAGCGCAAGGTGCGTAGCTATTGCGAAAAGGATCTTCGTCATATTCTCTTGCAGCTTTATGCGTCCGACCGCTCCTGCAAAACCACCGGAACCGACGAGAAGATCCACCTGGAGCGGGTCGTCGTTGACACCTGTCGGCGAAGCTCTGTAAAATAGCTAGCTTTCACGGCAGAAGGAGAAGTGCCCGTATGGCGAACACTAAATCCGCCGAGAAGCGGATTCGGCAGAGTGAAAAGCGAAGGATGATGAACCGGCAGGCCCGCAGCATGATGCGGACCGAAATCAAGAAGTTCCGTAGTCTGCTGGACGAGAAGAAGTACGACGAGGCGCGGGGTATGCTGCCGAGCGTCTATGGAATCATTGACCGGACCGTCAAAAAAGGAATCATTCACCGTAACACTGCCGCGAGATACAAGGCGCGCCTGACTCAACATCTGAATCAGCAAGCCGTCTCCTGATTGCGAGTTGCCAGTAGTGCGTCCATCATCGAAGGATGAAGGATGAAGGATGAAGGATGAAACAGAGAGACCGTCTTCATCCTTCATCCCTCACCCTTCATCCTTCCAGGATGCCCCATCCGCATGCGTCAGAAGAAAATCGTCCTGCCTGAGCGGGGCGCTGAAACCCTGTTCGATCTTCAAGACGAGAACATTCACTTCCTCGAATCTCTCTTCAAGGTGAAGATCAATGCCCGGGGTGGAGAACTGCTCGTAGAAGGCGCGGACGAGAATGTCGCGGCTTTGCAGGCTTTGCTGGACGACTTTTCGAGCCTGGTCAGCCAAGGGCACCAGTTCGAAAACGGCGAGTTGAAAGACGCTTTTCAACAGATTGCCGAAGGCCAGGCGAAAAGCCTGCTCGACTTCCTTCCCCGCAAACCTGTCCTGGTCACACCAGTCCGCCAGGTTGCCCCCCGCAGTATGAATCAGCTGCGCTACGTGGAGGCCATCGAAAAGGTGGATATGGTGTTCGGCATCGGCCCCGCCGGCACCGGCAAGACCTATCTCGCCATGGCGGTCGCGGTGGCTTATCTGCTCAAGAAAACCGTGAGCCGGATCATCCTTGCGCGGCCGGCGGTTGAAGCTGGTGAAAAGCTGGGCTTTCTTCCCGGCGATCTCCAGGAGAAGGTGAACCCGTACCTGCGCCCCCTGTACGACGCGCTTTTTCACATGGTCGAAGACCAGAAAGTCGAGAAACTCCTGGAGCGCGGCGTGATTGAAATTGCTCCGCTGGCTTTCATGCGCGGACGCACGCTGAGCGACTCTTTCATCATCCTGGATGAAGCGCAGAACTGCACCTCCGAACAGATGAAGATGTTCCTCACGCGGATGGGCGTGAACTCCAAGGTTGTGGTGACGGGGGATGTCACCCAAATCGATCTGCCGCGCGGGCAGGTATCTGGACTCGTGGAGGCGCGTGAGGTTCTTTCTCACGTGCCCGACATCGGCTTCTGCTATTTCGATGAACGGGACGTCGTCCGTCATCGGCTCGTCAAGAAGATCATCCAGGCCTACGAGAGCCGGCGGGATTTCTAACCCGCCTCATGTTATTCTGGCTCCTGATTCCTGGCTCCCGACTTCTGATTCCCGGAGACTCCGTATGAAAGTCGTTCGCATCATCGGCGTTCCCATGGACCTCGGCGGCAACCGGCGCGGAGTCGACATGGGACCTTCAGTCATCAGAGTTGCCGGCTTGCACGATAAGCTGGGGGACCTGGGGATCTCGGTGGAAGACGCGGGAAACATCGATGTCCGCATCGCCGAAGAGTTCCATTACGGCCACAAGGACAAGATGTACCTGGAGGAAATCTCCCAGGCATGCCGCCGTCTCTCCCGGCTGGTCTGTTCGGCTCACCAGGAGGAGCGTTTGCCCCTGGTACTGGGCGGCGACCATTCAATTGCCGCCGGCAGCGTGGCCGGCACGGCCTCTTTTCACCGGAGCAGAAACGAAAAGATCGGATTAATCTGGATCGACGCTCACACCGATCTCAACACGCCGGAAAGCAGCCCGTCGGGCAACGTTCATGGCATGCCTCTTGCTGCAATTCTGGGGTTGGGTCCGCCCGAGTTGAGCCAGATCGACGGATTTGCGCCCAAGGTTGACCCTTCAAACGCGGTGGTGATTGGCGCACGCAGTATCGACGAGGGTGAGAAGGAAAACATTCGGCGCACCGGGTTGCGTGTCATCACCATGAAGGAACTGGACATGCGAGGTATGCCGGCGGTCATGGAGGAGGCCCTGGAGAGAGCAGGGAAAGGCACCGCCGGTTTTCACTGTACGTTTGACCTCGATGTGGTTGATCCGCGATTTGCCCCTGGCGTCGGTACGCCGGTTCTGGGCGGGATCACGTATCGCGAAAGCCACCTGGCTATGGAAATGGTCTACGACAGCGGCCGCCTGCTTTCGCTGGAGGTAGTCGAGGTGAATCCGGTCCTCGACGAGGAGAACAGCACCGGCGTGCTCGCGGTCGAGCTCATCTGTTCAGCGCTCGGGAAGAAGATTCTTTAACGAGCTTCGAATTGTGAATTGGAGGCAGTAAAGGATGAGGGATGAAGGATGAAGGATGAAGAGGCGATGCTTTGCTTCATCCTTCTTCCCTCATCCTTCATCCTTTGAGAGGGGAAGGGTCTCTATGCGACACGTGGTTGTTCTTTGCGGGGGGAGATCAGCGGAACATGAGGTCTCGTTGGTCTCGGCAGCGTCAGTGATCAAGAACCTGAATCCTGATCGCTATCGGATATCGGTCGTCGGTATCAAGAAAGACGGAACCGGTTACTCCGGCCATGAACTGGCCGAACGGTTGGGCCTCGGGAAGTCCGATAACGTTGATCACCTGGCCGGGCACAACTGGCTGTCTTCCCTGGCCGCGCTCTACCCTCCTCCCGAGATTGTCTTCCCGGTCCTTCATGGCCCGTTCGGCGAGGATGGCACGGTGCAAGGCGCGCTGGAGATTCTCGATCTGCCGTACGTCGGCGCGGGGGTTTGGGGATCAGCGGTTGGGATGAACAAGATCCACTCCAAGAAGATCCTCGCCGGCGCGGGGCTCCCCGTGCTTCCCTGGTTCTGGATCGATCGCGTGTGCTGGCAGAAACAGCGGGACGAAATGGTTGCCCGGGCAGAGTCGACCGCGGCTTACCCGCTCTTCGTGAAGCCTGCCAACCTCGGATCCTCGATCGGCATTAACAAGAGCAAGAATCGAACGGACCTCATCGCGCACATTGACGATGCCTTTCGATACGATGACTTTATTGTGGTGGAAAAGGGGATCGAGGCGCGCGAGATCGAATTGTCAGTGCTTGGAAACCTGGAGCCGGCCGTTTCGGTTGCGGGCGAAATCATCCCTTCCCGGGAGTTCTACACATACGAATCCAAGTACGTTGATCAGTCGAGCGAGTTGCTGATCCCGGCCCGGCTTTCAACTGAAGAGATGAAACAGGTTCAGGAACTGGCTCTTGCCACCTACCGAAGCCTGCAGTTGGAGGGCATGGCAAGGGTCGATTTGCTCATGGACAAGCAGAGCGGGGAATTCTGGGTCAACGAGCCGAACACCATTCCCGGTTTCACCAGCATCAGCATGTACCCGAAGCTGTGGGAGGCCTCGGGCCTGAAGTACACAGATCTCTTGGATCGGTTGATTGACCTGGGGTTGGAAAGGTACGAACGGCGTAAGCGCTTATCGGTCGACCGCCAAGAGTGCGGTGAGAAAAGGGGGCCACCTCCGGAATGGCCCCCACGAAAAATTACGCGTGGAAGGACTCCCCGCAGCCGCAGGTGCTCTTCGCGTTGGGGTTCCTAAAGGTAAAGCCGGCCCCCTGAACTGTTTCCACGTAGTCGATCTCGGTTCCCTTCAAGTAAGGCAGGCTCTCGTCGTCAACGAACAGTTTGAAGCCATCGACCTGGACCACGTGATCGCCTTCATGCTCCTCCCTTTCCAGGTTCATCGCGTACTGATATCCCGAGCAACCTCCGCCGACTACGGCAATACGCACTCCGGTGTAGCTTTCGGGTTGCTCGCCCAGCACTTCCTTAACTTTCAGGGTCGCTTTCTCGGTAAGCGTCAGCATTTCTTGTTCTCCTGTTCTCCGGTCTAAATCAATATATTTTAACCGGCTGGCCATGTTTACTGCAAGGGCAATTGCGAGAAAATTATGACGAAAAGGGCAAGCCTCTACTCCGACCGGTTGCTCGTGCCCCTTTGTGGGGTCGGGGCGGGGGGTGGGGACAAACCGGGCTTGGTCCTGTTGGTCAGCTCGTCGAGGATCTCCTTCAACTTCTGCTGAGCTTCCCCGTAACCCGTCCAGTCGCCTTCTTTGAGCCGTTCCTGGCTCAGGTCGAATTGCCGGACAGCATCTTCGACAAGGGACTGGAGCTCCGGAGCCAAGGAGGTTTCCGGAAGCAGGCTTGGCGGGAGAACCGTAATGGGAGCCGGCCGTTGAGGCCCGGCTGCCACCGCCGCATCCAGCGCTTCCTTCAAGGTCTCGCCGATGATCACCCGATTCTCGTACACGACAATGATTCGGGTCAGCTCAGGGATTTCGCTCTTCTCGGCTTGCAGGTACATCGGTTCGACGTACAGAACCGAGGTTTCGATGGGGATCACGAGCAGATTCCCTCGAATCACGCGGGATCCCTTCTGGCTCCAGAGAGTAATGAGTTGTGAGACCTGGGGATCTTGATCAATCCGCGCCTCGATCTGCATCGGGCCGTACGTCAGCTGCTGTTTGGGAAACTGGAAAAGCATAAGCTGGCCGTAGTGCTCTCGGTCCGATCGGGCGGCGAGCCAGGCAATCATGTTGTTCTTGTTCTTGGGCGAGAAGGGGGTGAGGAGAATGAACTCCTCCCTCGTTTCATGAGGAAGGGCCATGATGGTGTAGTAACTCTCCATGGCCTGCTCGGTGTCGCCGTAGATCTCGTGCGGAATCGCCCACAGATCCTCTTTGTTGTAGAAAACGCGAGGATCGCGCATGTGATAGGTGCAGTAAATCTCTCTCTGTATGTCGAACATGTCCTCGGGGTAGCGAATGTGGGCGCGGAGCCCCGGCCGCAGGTCGGACATCGGCTTGAACAACGTCGGGAAAATGCGGGCGTAGGTCCCGAGCAGCGGGTCGTCCGGATCAGACACATAGAAAAAGACATCCCCGAGATAGGCGTCAATGACGACCTTGACGGAGTTCCGTATGTAGTTGAACTGGCGCCCGAACGGCTCCGCATAAGGATAGCGGCCGGCCGTTGTGTACGCATCCTGGATCCAGAAGAGACGACCCTCGTCCATGACCATGTAAGGATCGTTGTCGTAATCGAGGAACGGGGCGATTTTCCGGATTCGGTCCCGGATCGACCGGTACAGAAGCACCCGGCTGTCCGCGGCGAAATTGGAGGTAAAGAGGATCTGAAAACTGCCGAGCTCCCAGGCGAAGAGCAGTTTCCTGGTAAATGAGCCGATCCGCAGTCCTCGGTCCGCGGCGTAGGTGGTGAAAGCATTCTGATCGCCGTGAGGGTAGTCGAACTCCTTCATCCGGGTTTTTATGAAGACGGGATAATCTGTCTTCTCCCCGAAGTAGATCTCGGGTCGCGAGATGTTGAGATCGACCGTGGATCGAGGCGGGATGTCCTTTATGAAAAAATCGGGCAGCCCGTCCTCAGTGACCTCATTAACCGGGCTGGCGCACAGGCCGTACCCGTGCGTGTATTGGAAAAACTGATTGATCCAGGTCTGTGCCTGCTCCGAAACCTGCGTGAAATTCAACTCCCGGGCCGACAGCATGATCTGGCGGTAGCTGCCTTCAATGACGTATCGGTCGAGATCCACGTCCTCAAAACTGTAATAGGGACGAATCGATTGGAGCTGACCGTAAGCGTCTTTGAGAGGCCGCCAGTCCCAGAGCCGGATATTGCGCAGGGTGGCCTGATTGCGGGCAAGCGCCTGGGCATCCAAACGCCCGGAACTGGTGAATTCCCGGGTCTCTAGCTTGCGAAGGTTGTACGCATCCAGGGTGGCCTGAATATGATAGTTGAGGAAAGGAGTCTCTTTCTCGAGCTCGTTAGGCTCGACCCGGAAGGTCTGAACCACGGCTGGGTAGATTCCGGACAGAAGGTAGAGGGCGACAAACCCAACGATCCCCGCCAACGCGTGTTTGAGGGACCCGATCAGCGGCGAAGCAAAGAAGAGGACGGCGACGACGAGGACAACTCCCGCCATCATCCAATAAACGGGAAGCCAGGCATGAATGTCCGTGTAACTCGCGCCAAAAGTCACTCCTTTGTCTCTGATTGAGAACAAGAGATCGAAACGCTTGAGATAGAAGCGGACAGCGATGATCAGGAATCCGATGCCTACCAGGATCGCCAGATGAAGGCGCGCTGCATAGGTCAGATGGAGCTGTCGGGAGTAACCCACGTGGCCGTGGAATACGTAGCTGACACCGGCGACCACCAGGCAAAAAAAGACGAGGGCCAAAGCAAAGCCGGTCAGAAAATTCCAGACCGGGAGATCGAAGAAGTAAAAAGACAGGCTCTTGGCGAAAATCGGATCGACGGGACCCCCGGAAACCTGGTTCCGGAACTGGGCAAACATGAGCCATTCAGACTGGGCGAGCAGTCCGAGGAGGGCCGAGAGGACCAGGATACCGGCTCGAAACAGGTTGCTCCGCTTTTCGTCCATCCCGAGCACGAGGTACTCCTGGCGAAACCAGGTCTCCTGTTCATAAGTCCGGCGGGATGCCAGCCGGAAATTCAACCAGAGCAGGAGCACCGAGACGAGGAAGCCGGCCATCCAGCAGACAAACTTCAGCCAGATGACGGTTTCGAAGATCGCGTAGTAGCCGAGGGAGTCAAACCAGAGAGCATCGACGTACAGACTCATCCCGCCCCCGAGGAGGATCCAAACGGCTATGACGACAATGCCCAGAAGGACGAGTTTGTAACGTTTCATGCATGTACCCGGAAAGTATCGCTAGTATCTTTTCCTTGATCGGGTGGCAAAAGTCAAGCGGAAGCGCTCTTCTTCCGAACAGTTTTGCACGCGATTGCATCTCTTATCATGCAACCCCAGGTTTGAACGGGATTAGTGTATACTTTGGTTGAATTCAGGCATTTGACCTCTGAGGTGAATGGCGATGATTAGAAGACTTGGTATCGCGCTGACTTTGATACTACTGATCTTTCCGGTCTGGGCGCAGCAAAAGGCGAAACAACAAAAAGAAAAGTCCGATATCGAAGCGCTGAGAAAAGAAGAAGGCGAGGACTACTACAAGAAGTGGATGACCGAAGATGTCAAGTACGTTATCTCGCCCGACGAGAAAGCGGTTTTCAACAAGCTGACGTCCACCGACGAAAAAGAGCAGTTCATTGAACAGTTCTGGTATCGGCGGGATCCCGACCCGATGACCCCGACCAACGAGTTCAAAGAAGAACATTACCGCCGTATTGCATACGCCAACGAACGATTCGCCAGCGGCATACCGGGATGGATGACCGACCGCGGCCGCATTTACATTATTCATGGGCAACCTGCCGAGATCGAATCGCACCCGTCCGGCGGAAGCTACAACCGGCCGATGCATGAGGGCGGCGGAACCACATCAACCTTCCCGTTTGAGATCTGGCGGTACCGTCATATTGACAACGTCGGCGAGGATGTCGAGCTCGAGTTTGTCGACCCGAGCATGAGCGGAGAGTACCGTCTTGCGCTGAACCCCGAGGAAAAGGACGCGTTGCTTCACGTTCCCGGAGCAGGTCTGACGCTGGCCGAAGAAATGGGCCTCGCGAACAAGGAAGACCGGCCCTTCTTCAACCCTGGCAACCGGGAAAACTACCCGATGATGCAGCTCAGGGCGAAGGATAACCCGTTCGAGAGGTACGAAACCTACACGATGGTGCAGCGGCCCCAGGAGATCAAGTACAAGGACCTGAAGGAAGTCGTTTCCATCAATATCGACTACAAGCCTCTGCCGTTTGAAGTACGACAGGATTACGTCCGCTTGAACGACCAGCAGGTCATCGTCCCAATCAGTCTTGAAGTCCAGAATAAGGACCTGACCTTCAAGGAAGAAAACGGCGTACAAAACGCCAAGCTGGCCGTCTATGGGATCATCACCAGCATCACGAACCGCGTGATCATGGAATTCGATGATGACATCCTGGCCTCGTACCAGCCGGAAAATATGCCGCAGGGTCTGATCTCCAGGTCGATTTACCAGAAGATCGTAACCCTTGACAAGAAAATGCGTTACAAGCTCGATCTCGTCGTCAAGGACATCAACAGCGGCCACACGGGTGTTAAACGAATTGCGATCGTTCCGCCGATGTACGACGAGAAGAAGCTTTCGGTCAGCTCGCTGATCCTGTCTGACTACATCCACCAGTTGCCGCAGGTGCCGAAAGTCGACGAGATGTTCGTACTGGGCGACGTCAAGATTCGCCCCAGCCTGAGGAAAGTCTTCACACAAGACAGGCCGCTCGGTGTTTACCTGCAGCTTTATAACGTCGGCCTGGACCAGGCCAGTCTCGCGCCCGCTCTCGCGGTGAGCTACAAGATCATCAAGGACGGTCAGACGGTGGTGGAGGTCAAAGAAGAGAGCGGAGAGTCAGTGCAGTACTTCTCGGGCCAAAGAGTGGTCCTGATCAAGAATCTGCCGATCAAAGACCTGGCGCCGGGCAGGTATTCGGTCTCGGTCGACATCAAGGACCAGATCAGTAACCAAACGATTGCCGCACAGGAAAACTTCCAGGTGACGGTGCCTCCGCAGGTTGCTGCAAAGTAACAAAGAAGTCAGAAGTCAGGAGTCAGGAGTCAGAATAAGAACCGGACTCGTGACTCCTGACTTCTGTGACTTCCTTGTCTTTCTCCTGACCTCTGACTCCTGACTCCTGACTTCTGACTTCTGACTTCTGGCTTTTCCCAGAAAATTTTGCTTCGTAGTTTTTCCTTCTCGAGCGTTCTAGTAATGGGACCTTTCAAAGGTTCCTGTTACCGGAAGAGGAGGAACGAACATGTCCGAACGATGGTGTCTTCTCAACAGCAGTCCCCGCCCCAGGACCGAAG
>Ga0105091_10000351_pt1 | contig 18991 bp, 17 predicted proteins | sample PPLLak1March2015_FD_87022 | JGI IMG/M metagenome (GOLD analysis project Ga0105091, IMG submission 87022) | Freshwater sediment microbial communities from Prairie Pothole Lake near Jamestown, North Dakota, USA - PPLs Lake P7 Core (1) Depth... | ecosystem: Environmental > Aquatic > Freshwater >... | reverse complement strand
GGCCGCGGTAAAGATATTTAACCAGTGTTACCGGGCAACCTGCAGGGACAATCTTGTTATCGATAATCCTAATTCAAACGGTATCTGGTATGATGTCGGCAATGTAGACGGCAGGTTCATCGATAACTGGGTCCAGGGTGTGGGCGATAACAGCAGGCGGTTTAACAGCGAACAGTTCTGGCCAAGCGATAATGGATTTTTCTTTGAAATTTCAAAAGGCGCGATTTGCTCAGGCAACTTGTTTGTAAATTGTGATCACGGGATATTCATACTAAACAGCTCCAATGTTCAAATTTATAACAATACATTTGTCAACAGTATCGCCTGCATCGGCCGCAATAACAGAAGCGCTGTAGGCGACCATTTCGGCTGGCATCCGAGCACCGGCCCCGATGTAAATGCACGCGAAGGACATGTCTTCGTAAACAACCTGCTTACGGCTGATGAAAATTTCAACCGGCCGCTGCTTGCGTTCTCGCAGATGCGGATTCAATGCTGCCAGCTTACGCAGCCGCAGGTTAAAAAGCTTGATTACAACGCTTATGTCCGGCAAAGCTCAGACAAAACCAGTCCGTTGATTTACTGGAGTCCGGCCAAGAATGAAAGATGCCTGGAAGCATTAAATTCTCCTGAAGATTTGCATAAATTGATTCCTGAATTTTCCGCCAATGACAAGTATTTTTCGAATTACGCGGGGCCGTTATTCAAATGTCCCCAATTGAATAATTTCCAATTATTAAATGTATTCCCTTCTGCCGCATCAGGGACGTCTTTGTCGGATGATATCAAAAAACTTATTGGCGAGCCCAAGGATGTAAAATTCGTCGGGGCTTATCCGCCGATTCAATAGCTATATTTAAAAATCTTATTTCATTATTGGCAAACTCCGAATAGATCCGGATAGTATTCGAGCCGTAGAAATATTGGCCTGATGTGAACCGGCCAACAATCCCTTTTATTTTCCTGATATGGCTTAATTTCCTAAATAGGAAAATGGATTGCAGCAGGAAAAACGAATATATTGAATTTTGGCAGTCCTATTGTTACCGTAAATCGTATATAAAGGATTAAAATTAGACATGGATTAACACAGATTTACACTGTGATTTAAAACTGTGTTATCTGTGTAATCTGTGATTATAGAATGAATGAAGAATCTGTTACAACGGGAAATGGGGCATTACCTGCTGTCGTGCTGCCGCTAAAGGCTGAGGTCAATGAGGCGTCCCTGAAGTTCATACTCAAGCTGGCGGGGCCGATTATCGTTACGACCCTTTCATTTACTCTGCTGCAATTTGTGGACCGGCTGATGGTCTCTAAATTAGGAACGGCGGCACTGGCAGCCGTTTTGCCGGCGGGATTTACGGCCGGGATACCATCGGCATGCGTGATGGGAATTTTTGCGGGGCTTGGCACGTTTGTAAGCCAGTGTTTCGGCAGGGAAAGCAAAAAGGAATGCACCAGCTATTTATGGCAGGCAGTCTATATGGGCACGGCTTTTTCGCTTTTGGTTCTGGCCGTTTGCTGGCCGCTTGCACCGGCGATTTTCAAGTCATTCGGGCACGACCCCGAGGTAGTCGAGCTTGAGGTTATATATTTTCGAATAATGCTTTTCGGCAATATTGCGGTCGTCTTCGTATGGGCGGGCGTGCAGTTTTTCATGGGGGTTCACCGGCCCCTGCTTTCGATGTATGCGGCCATCATCGCACAAGTTGTCAATCTTGTGATGAACTATGCGCTGGTTTTCGGAAAATTCGGTTTTCCCGAGATGGGAATCGCGGGCTCGGCATGGGGAACAGTAATCGGCATCGCAGTCGGCGGCGGGATAAGGATGGGGACATTTTTAAGCAGTGATTTTCGAAAAGAATACGCAAGCCTCAAAATGCTCAAACCTGATTTTAAAAAAATGGCGGACCTCTTAAAGGTAGGAGTTCCGGCAGGGATTGAACTGGCCTTAAGCGTTGGCGTATGGGGAGCGATATTATTTTGGCTTGTGGGCAGGTTCGGAAAAGAGGCACAGGCGGCGACAAGCGCGGCGCTTGCATGCATAAATCTTTCAACGATGCCTATCGAAGGATTGAAGACGGCAATCACGGTAGCTGTGGGCAAATCAATCGGGGCAGACAGAGACCACACAGCAATCAAGCAAACCGGATTATGCCTGCGGCTTGCGGTCATCTATATGGGAGCGGTGGGACTGGGATTTTTATTTTTCGGGGACATACTGATGCGGCTGTGGACGGCTGATGAAAAGGTAATTTTAATCGGCGCAGAAGTGCTTATCTTCGGGGCGATTTATCAGCTTTTTTACGCATCGAGGACGGTTTACAGCGGGGCATTGCGAGGAGCGGGAGATACGATATGGCTGGCGGCCACGGGTTTTTCGGCAGCGGCTATACTGGCAATAGGAGGATATGCTATAATAAAGCTGTTTCCCAATTTCGGTTCGCTGGGGCCTTGGGCGGCGGCAACTTTGAGCATAATCACGGCGGGATTGGCAAATAGAATCAGATTCAAGACAAACAAGTGGCGGCAAATTGACCTTTTCGGCAAGAAACCTATAGGGCTGGAAATGGAAGAAGATTAACATTATGAAGCTGTCCAGAAAAATAACAATATTCATAGTGCTGACATTGCTCACTTTAATAGTTTTAATACCTGTTACAAGGCACTATTACAATTGGATAGACGCAGCGAGCAAATACGGTCTTACTGCAGTAAGTATAGGAAAAGTAATTGGCCGATATACCGAAGAAAATGATGGTGCTTTCCCAAAAAGTGAACAAGATTTAATTGATAAGAATTTCTTGAAGAAAGCTATAACTGACGGCAATCTGATCTATTATCTTAAACATGGATCATCAGATTTGGGTGAAAAGGCATATAACGAATGTTTTCATTTTGGAGAAATGAAAATCAGTTATGGAATTTCTATAGAACAAATTGAACTTCGCAAAGGGATGCTTTATAACAAGGAAAGCGGGGAACTTTTTCTACTCATTGATGGTCCATATACAAAGGACTTAATGAGTCAATTTTACATGCGGGCTTCTGTCAATCTATATGAGTCAATGTTAACAGGCAAAACCAAGATACTACAAGCCGAGAAGGTGACTGAAAAATAAATTTATGATAACACAAAATTATTGCTCGCCACAAAGAACGAGGGTTTTACTTTATATTTGTCTCTGCGGGCTCTGCGTGCTCGGCGGTGGACAGTTTAAATTTGGTTTTGCGGCCCAGCCGCCAAATGAAAACCAGTTAGCAGAGCCGCTGGCGAATGCGAATCTTGAGGGGCTGTATGTCAATTCAATTGAAAAGGTGCTTGCGCTTTCGCCTGAGCAGATTGACCTTGGCACGGCTACATTGATTGTGTCGGAATCGTGGAGCGACATGGTGGCAGGGACGAAATACCAGCAGCGGCTCGACGATATGGCAAAAGAAATCCATAGGCGCGTCAAAGCCAAAAATCTGACGATGGGGCCGGCTGCAATACCTGTAATTAATGATTATCTTTTTAATGAATTGAAATTTCGACCGATAGATAAGGCAACAGACCCTTACGATTTATTTCTGCATTCGGTGATGGATAGGAGACAGGGTTATTGCCTCAGCTTATCGATTCTTTATCTGTCAATTGGCGAGAGATTGGGATTGCCTTTGTATGGTGTGGTGGTGCCGGGACATTTTTTTGTGAGGTATGACGACGGCAAGAATCGCATCAATATCGAGACTACCCATAACGGAAATACTCCGCCGGACAGCTACTACATCGAGCAATTTAAAATTCCAAAGACTGAAACAATTTACATGTCGAATTTGAACAAGCGCCAGTCGCTTGGCTGCTTTTTCAATAATCTTGGGAACGTTTACAAGGACATCGGAAATGTAAATCAGGCGATAGCCTCGATGCAGTGGGCCGTCTTTATTAATCCGACGATTTCGGAGCCGAGAAAAAATCTGGGCAGCTACTATTTGATAAAGAACCGAATCGAAGAGGCGATAAATGAGTTTCAGGCGGCATTGAGGATAAGCCCTGATGATGCAAAGACACATGCCACTTTAGGAAGCGCGTACTTTGCGGTCCAACAGTTTAATAATGCGGTAAATGAATACGCTGCTGCCATTCGCATAGAACCGAATTTTGCCGCGGCATATAAAGACCTGGGAATTATTTATTTAAAAATGAACCGGCTCGATGATGCGAGAAATACAATTATTTCGGCATTGAATTTCGAACCTAAAAATGCACAGCTTTATCATCTGTTGGGTGATGTTTACAGTAAATCGGGTGACTGCGGGCAGGCGATTACCAGCTATGAGGAGGCGCTTTCGATTAATCCTTCGATTGCGGAGGCGTATTTAGGGATGGGGCTTTGCTATAAACAAATGGAAAAGGCCGCAAATGAAATGGATGCATATCTTAAGGCGCTTGCGATTAAGCCGGATTTGTTCGAAGCGCTTGTTAATCTGGGAAATATTTATTTTAATAAAGGCAACTTCGATGGGGCAATTGAACAGTATCTCAAGGCAATAAAGGTAAATTCGAAAAATCCTGAGCTGCAATACCAGATAGGCGCTGCGTACTTTAATAAAGGTGACTATGCAAACGCATTGAAAAACCAGCTTAAGGCGGTAGAACTTGCTCCTAAAATGGCCGATGGCCATTACGGCCTTGCACTTTCATATTATAAACTTAATGAATTTCAGCAGGCCAAAGAGCATATCAAAATCGCACAGGAACTTGGCAAAGCAATCGATCCAAACATGCTAAACGCAATACAAAACGCAAATTAATAATTGCTTTCATTCTGCGCTATTTTAATTTCCTGCGGAAACAATTTTACCTTGGCGAACCTCAAATTTGCTTCCAGGGAAATTGTTATTTGTTATCGGTGTTCCATCAGGCAAATTAATGTCAAAGGCCTTAACTGATGCAAAGTCAGGTTTAAGATTTATTTTTAGAATATGAAAAGGATAATGCGCTGTAATTTTGTAATTATCCGCATATGTTCTAATTTCAGTAATATTAGCATCGGTCACTATATTCATATCGTCTACTTTTTGTATTTTTACTTCATCTACCTTCAAAGAATATTCTTTTAACTGTTTGTTTTTAATAATATTGTCTTCTTTTGCAAGTTTTACGGGACGGCCGTTAAGTAAGTCCTCATCGGTTTTAAATATTTCAAGACGCCTTGGAAGAAAATTTGCATTTGGATCCAGCCAAATCCTAATCTTGCCTCTTTTGCCCTTTCCCTCAAGAACATAAACTTGATGTCCGTCAATATTTTCCATTTCATTTCTCATTTGTAAATTGCTTTCACGGAGAATCGTAAACAGCTTGGCATCATCGTCTCCAACAACGCTTCCTTCAGTTATTATAGCCCCTCCAAAACCTGCAAAAGCAAATTGTTTCCACTTTGCAAGATTGGAATCAAAAAAAGCCCCTCCTTGTTGCTCTGAGGCGATAATGATGGCTTTATCATCTAAAATACAGGTTCGCTTTTCAGAAAAACGTTGTCCGCCTTTCATCAAGGCGTCATCCTGGGAAATAACAGATATTCTTGGTCCATCTCTATAAATTTTGGCAGTGCGCTCGAATGCTTGAAACCCGGGATTATCTTGTCCCTCCATTGAAATAATACTGTGGACTTCGAAAGAAGAATGCCAAAGTATTTTTGTGGATTTTTCATAATTATCTACTAAACCTGAACTATTGATTGCAAAGACATTACCGCAAATACATAAAAGTATTAAAATATTTAAATTAAATAATTTCATTTCATTGACCTCTCTAATTTAATGTTAATAAAATAAGTCAGCCCGGGCAAGAGTCCATAAGCTACAAACAAAATTCTATTTCGCCGCAATTTTTAATAGGGACAGCGGGACTGTTTATAAAGTAAAGATTGCTTCGTCGCTTTGCTCGCAATGACAATATGTGCAATTTTAAGTCATTGCAAGCGAAGCGAAGCAATCTCAATCGTAAGTATTGTGTTTTTCAACAGCCCCACAGCAACCTATATTTGCCGGTAGAATCTATCTTAAATTATTAATTATTAATTTAAAATATCTATTTTATGTCAAATAAATAAAATCGTCCATAAGTTTTCGAATCTTTCTCATACGTTTCGCCATATTTTTTCTCTCTCTTACTTTATATTTCTCTGCTCTCTCCGCGAACTCTGCGGTAAAAATCTTTTGTGCATTTTTGTAAATGTTAATTTGGGCAATTTACCCGTACCTTGTTCCATAGATAACAAAACCAAGGCTTGACAAGTCACGGGCAAATATTATGATTTAGTCTCATGCAATTGAGATAGCGGGCGATTTGTGAATTTAAGGAGATGGCAATGAAATGGTTACAGGAATTTAAGGCGTTTGCCGTCAGGGGTAATGTAGTAGACATGGCCGTGGGCATAGTCATTGGCGCGGCATTCGGCAAAATCGTGTCATCAATTGTGGCTGATGTAATTATGCCGCCGATAGGCCTGCTTATAGGGGGCGTAAATTTCAGCAAACTGGCGATAACGCTGAAGGACGCTGTTCCCGCAACCGCAGATGCACCGGCCAGGGCGGCAGTTACACTTAACTATGGCAATTTCATTCAGACGGTGATTGATTTTACAATAATCGCATTCGCGATTTTCATGCTGGTAAAAGGAATTAATACCCTGAAAAGAAAAGAGGCCGCGAAACCATCCGCTCCGCCGACACCAACACCTGAGGTTCTTCTGCTGACGGATATTCGGGACATACTTAAAAAAAGTTAGAGTTTAAAACTTATTAATTTTTTTTGTAAAGGGGAAAACATGAAAGCAGTAATTAGAATTATGTTATGTGTATTGATTTCAGTGAGTCTGCTTAGTTTAGAGGGATGCAAGAAAAAAACTAACGAACCGACGCCTCCGGCAGCTCCGGGCCCCAATACACCGGCAGCACCTGCCCCGGCACCTCAGTAGCGCACAAACCGGAGATACTTTTAACTTAAAAATTTAAATCGCAAGACGGAGCTTCGAATGAAAAGAACAGGGATTTTAGCAATAACGCTGATATTGCTTGTCAGCGTACCGGCTATTGGTGCGGACGCAAACTCGGATGCTAATTCAGTATCACAGGCAAGCGGGACTCAGCATCTATTTGACACTATTAAAAATTTTCTGATAACCAAGGGAACGGCTTTCGCGATTGACCTGCTGGCCGCGATTCTTATCTTTCTAATCGGGCGCAAGGTCGCGAAATGGATTTCCGTAATTATCGCCAAGGCTATGGCTCGGGCCAAGGTTGAGCAAATCCTTGTAAGCTTTGTGCAGCATCTAACGTATTTCGGTTTGGTAGTATTTGTGATTATCGCGGCCCTCGACAGGGTCGGGATAAAGCTTACCGCGGCAATAGCAGTGCTCGGTGCGGCGGCATTAGCAGTAGCTTTTGCGCTTCAGGGCTCGTTGTCGAATTTTGCGGCCGGAATACTTATGGTGATATTCAAGCCGTTTAAAGTCGGTGATTTTGTCGCGGCAGGCGGAACACAGGGAACGGTCCAGGAAATTCAGATTTTAAATACGGTGCTTAACTCGCCGGATAACGTCCGAGTTATCATTCCAAACGCACAAATAACAGGCGGCACAATCAGCAACTACACTGCCAATCCCACAAGAAGAATCGATCTCAAAATTGGCGTTTCTTATGAAGATGATATTAAAAAAGCAAAACAGGTCATCGAATCTGTTATTGATTCAGATCCGAGAATTCTCAGAGACCCTGCGCCTGTTGTCGCGGTCATGGAACTGGCTGACAGCTCCGTGAATTTTGCAGTAAGGCCATGGGTAAAACCCAAGGACTACTGGGATGTTTATTTTGATGTTACAGCCAAAATCAAGTCAGCCCTGGAAAACAACGGGCTGACTATACCGTTCCCGCAAAGAGATGTGCATATAAAAGAAAAAACCGGATAAAAACAGCTTTTTAAATTTTTGCGAGGAGAGTTATGTTCAAACGCTTTGCAGCATGTATATGTCTATTTATTTTTACCTCACCCCTTTTTGGCGATGAAGTTTATCTTGTCAATGGGGACCGCATTACCGGTAAGGTTACAAGCCTTGCTGACGGAAAAATGACTTTAGAATCAGACCTCGCGGGCAAATTAACAATCGACCTGAAAAGTGTCTCAACATTTAAAACAAACGAACCTATTGAAGTGCAGCTTCAAGACGGGACAACATTCAAAAAACCTATAAGCAAATCCGAGAACGGACGCTTTGCGATCGGAAATGATGAGACCTTAAAAACTCAGGATTTCAACGTCATGTCAATAGCTGCAATTAATAAAGAAAAACCGAAATGGCACGGCGAAATTGCAGGCGCACTAATCAGCACTCACGGCAATACCAAGAACCTCTCAGAAAATTTCACTGCTTCCATGATAAAAAGAGGTGAAAATGACAGAACAATGCTTAATTTTGAATATTATTACGCAAAGCAGAGAGATGATGAAACCGATGAAATGGAAAAGACACAGGACCAGTGGAAGGCCCGCGGAAAATATGATTACTTCTTCAGTAAAAAATGCTATGGTTTTATTGACACAAGATATGAAAGAGATGCCATCGCCGAACTTCAAAGGCGTGTATTAATAGGCGCCGGTGCCGGTTACCAGTGGGTTGAGACCCCCGCTTTTAATTTCTCGACTGATGCGGGTATTGCCGCACGTTTTGAGTCGTACTATAATGATACCGACAGTTCCAGCCAGATGACGGCGCAATTGGGCTATCATTTCGATAAAAAACTCTGTAAAACAGTTACATTCTTTCATGACCTTACATACTATCCGGCGTTTGAAAAGTTTTCGGATTATTTCCTGTCAACTACGGCCGAGCTTCGGGCCATGGTCACAGAAACGATTTTCACGAACTTCAAGGTTGCATTTGATTATGACGCAACTCCTGCCGAAGGCCAGGGCAATACAGATGTAAAATACATCCTTGGCGTCGGCTATAAATTCTAATTGCTGAATTTTGTTTGTCGATTGTCAATTGTGCCAAACGGCTTATTTAGCCGTGAGGTGAGTGCTTGATTGAGCCGGGAAGAAAACAGCAGCTTAATAACTTTTCTGCACGCGGCAAGGGCAAATATATTCTTTACTGGATGCAGGCCGCACAGCGGGCAGATTATAACCACGCACTGGAATATGCTGTTGAAAAAGCAAATGAGTATAATCTTCCAGTTATCTGCGTATTCGGTTTAACAGATAAATTTCCCGACGCGAATCTTCGGCATTATTATTTTATGTTGGAAGGCTTGCGGCAGGTAAAAACCAATCTTGAAGAAAGAGGGATTAAATTTGTAATATGTCGCACAGAGCCTGATTTGGCAGCTATCAAGTTTGCCAAAGATGCCGCATTGGCCGTTACTGATGACGGATATCTTCGAATACAGCGAAAATGGAGAAATTTGGCCGCTGCGAAAATTGACTGTCCATTATACGAGGTTACTACTAATCTGATTGTTCCTGTCAAAGAGGCATCAATTAAGGAAGAATTTTCGGCGGGGACTTTGCGGCCAAGGATTAATTCAAAATTAGGAATTTATTTACGGAAATTGAATCAGTTAACGCCGAAAATTAAATCTAATCACTTCGATTCTGAATCTTTTGACATTAGCGATATAAAAAAAGCATTGTCAAAATTGAAAATTGACAAAACTGTGAAACCTGTTAATACATTCACGGGCGGTATAGGCTATGCAAGGAAACTGCTGAGAGATTTTATTGAAAACAAACTCGACAACTTTGCAGATAAACGAAACGATCCCAACTCGGGGTGCATTTCGAATATAAGTCCTTACCTTCATTTCGGCCAGATTTCGCCTTTGCATATCGCTCTTGAAGTAATGAAGACTGACAGCAAGGGAAAGGCAAGTTTTCTTGAAGAGTTAATTGTTCGCAGAGAGCTGAGCCATAATTTTGTATGGTTTAACAGCAATTACGATAGTTTCGAAAGTCTGCCGCCGTGGGCCAAGCGCACTTTGAATTTTCACAAAAAAGATAAAAGAGAAAATATTTATTCGCTGGAAGAATTAGAGGCCGCCAAAACTTACGATAAATACTGGAACGCGGCACAAATGGAAATGGTGTTGACGGGTAAAATGCACGGCTATATGCGGATGTACTGGGGAAAGAAAATTATTGAATGGAGCAAAATCCCTCAGCAGGCATTCAAAAGCACTCTTTATTTAAATAATAAATACGAGCTTGACGGACGCGACCCCAATGGCTTTACTGGTGCGGCTTGGTGTTTCGGCAAACACGACCGTGCCTGGCAGGAAAGACCTATATTTGGAAAAATCAGGTATATGAATTCAGCGGGATTAAAAAGGAAATTCGATGCCGATGCATATGCCGCCAAGATAAAAACGCTGCAAGGAAAAGGAATATGAAAAATAAAGTGTTTACAGTTTTACTGACATTGATTATTCGCGGGATTTGCCTGGGTCAAAACACAAACCCTCCGGCCGATATAAATGCACTTTTATACGCAGGTCCGGGAGTTTGGATTTCAAGCAAGGCTTACAAGGGGGTTGATTCCAGAGTTATTCCGTTTCCTGCAGGGATAGCCGTAATGGCACCATTCTATTTCAAGATTGATACGGCTGGATGCAGATTGTTCTCCGATTCCAATATGACCTTCGATATAATTGCCACCCTAAGAACGGATGGCTTTAATGAAGATGATAGTGATGCTTTGGAAGGAATGGACGACAGAAATTATACAGTTGATGCCGGAGGCGAATTCGCGATTTCGGGAAGCTGGGGTAAAATACATACAGCTTTTTTAACCGATACCCTGGGTCAGCATGATGGTCATGAATTCAATATAAGATATTCAATTCCTTTAAATTTTAATGAATCATCAAAGATATCACCGTTGGGCGGAATTGCTTTTATGAGCAGTAATCTTGCAAATTATTATTATGGAGTCAAAGACAGCGAGGAACTTCCAGACAGGCCGGCTTATAAGCCGGGAGCATCTTACAAAGCATTTGCCGGATTCGAAGCAGGGTTTAAATTAAATGAAAACTGGATTTTATTTTCTAATTTTAGATATTACTTTCTGGATAGCGGCATTCGCAGAAGTCCGATTGTTGATAAAAGTTATGAAACTTCATTTGTTGCAGGCGCGATGTATAAATTTAAATGAAAAAATGGTATAATCTATCAAAAACAGAAACAGTAATTTATTTTGGAGTCTTAAAAAATGAAAGCAAAGAAAATATTTGCCTGGATAGGTATTGGGATTGCGGCGCTTCTTTTGATAGTAATTATTGGTATTCCTCTTTTTGGCGCAGGGTTGATTAAAGCCACAGTTGAAAAAGTTGCCACGACAACGCTGGGAGTTCCGGTCACTATCAAGAACATCGATTTATCAATATTGCAGGGAAAGGTCGGCATTGAGGGACTAGTCGTAAAAAATCCGCAAGGGTATGCCAATGAGACACTGCTTGAGCTGGGCAACTGTGCGGTAAATCTTGATATAGGCTCATTGATGAGCAAGACCATAAAGATAGAACTTATAAAGCTCGAGAACACAAAGCTTACGATTGAACAAAAGGGATTAACAAATAACCTCAATGAAATCCTCGATAAGCTGCCAAAAAGCGATAAAGAGCCAGAGCCAAAAACTAAAGAACCTGGTAAAAATTTAATTGTAACAAAGCTGGAGGTAATCGGAACCAATGTTAAAGCAAAATTGCTTTCCATTCCCGGCAAAACTGACACATTAAGCATGAATCTTGACCCGATAATTATGGAAAAACTCGGCACCGACAGCAAGTTAACTATAGCCGCACTTATAGGCAAGGTTTTTGGTGCACTGGCCGTGGGCGTAGCCAAACAAGGAACAGGGTTATTGCCTAAAGATATGACAGCGGGTATCGATTCGGCAATGGGCAAAACTGCCGAATTAGGCAAATCCGCGTTAGGTCAGGGACAAAAGGCCCTGGAAAAAACAACCAATATCGGCAAGGGAACCGTTGAAGGTGTTAAAGTACTTTTCGACGGGAAAAAATCAGAACCAAACAAGCGATAAAAACCATTAGAGGTTTTTCAAAAGAGTGTTGCCTGGTGATTTTTCCACAGCATCACTTAACTGACGCAGACACTCTGTAAGTTTGTTCATTTCATCAGACTGGATGACTGGAATGCTGGCTGTCCCCCGCTGTTCAAGCCTGTCAATTACGTATTTAACTGTAATTTTATCTATATCGACGGCGGGCTGATAGGCAAGCTCTCTGTCTTCACCTGTTTTTACTTCAGAGATTACGTTTGATTCAGAAAGCTCATAAAGAAGCTGACGAACAAGGCGGACGGGAATTTCTAATTCATGGGAAAGGGTGGGGGCGTCAGTCGGTTTATCAGCATTAGAAAATCTGCTCACAATCCTTTGAGTAATAAAAATTGAAAGCAGTGTTTTAAAGGAACGGCTTGCGGAAAGACAATCGGGCTCAAATTCATAAGCCTGGGCATTTTGATGGGCAAAAGAAACCTCAGCGCCGAACAAGACAATAAGCCAGCTTATTTGAAGCCATAATAAAAACAAGGGGAGCGCCGCGAAACTGCCGTAAACAGCATATTTAGTGGTTAACTGAACTTGAAAAGTGACATAAGCCCATTGAACGAACTGGAACAAAGTTCCGGCTACTATTCCGGCAATGAAACCGGAAAGGAATCTTACTTTTGTATTCGGCATTGCAATGAATATAAAAGTGAATGCAATCCATACTGCCACAAAAGGAAGCAGTTTCAAAATGACCATGAACAAGGGTCCAAAGCTCCTCAAAAAAGGAACTTTCTCAATGAGTAAGCCAATCTGGCTGCTGACAAAAATGGTCGTTCCGCTGGCAACTATCAGAAGAAACGGGAAAATAAGCATGGTTACTAAATAATCAGCTACTTTTCGGCCGAACGTCCTGGATTTAACGACCCCCCAAATATCGTTAAAGGAATTTTCAATACTGCTTAGCAAACTTATGATTGTCCAGAACAAAAATAATACTCCGATACCAGCTATGATTCCCCCGCTAGCCTGGTCAAGAACAGAATTTGCAAATGTGATGAGCTTATTTGCGGTATCCTCCTGGCCTTTCATTTTCTGAAGAATTTCGGCGGCTACCCGCTCCTGCAGACCGAATCCTTTTGCTATGCCGAACATCAGCGCGATAACAGGGACGATAGACAGCAGAGTAAAAAAGGTAAGGGCAGATGCCCGAAACTTACATTTGTTCTCGTTAAAGCCGCGGATGGCGAGAACAACAACGCGCAAAAAACTGATACCAATTGACTTGCCGCGAGAGAGGTCCCGCAATCGTGTGCGCCATATATCTGTTGTAATATAATTTATAAATCTCGCCAGCATATTACCGCCTTTCATCAAAGTCATAAATTATATGAGGCACTGAAGAAAAATTCAATATTGCAATATTTCTATTTAAAAAACGTCTATATTCCAAAGAAAGGTCTTAAAATGTCTCGTTTTCTGCTTGACAACAAGTAATTGGGCCATATAATGGGAGCGATTAAAATCTGCTGAGAGGAGCAGTTCATTGTAATATGAGATACGTCTGGAGATTAATAACAAGGCGGTGCACTCGCTGCGGACAATCAGCGAGTGGTGATTCCGCAGGAGAAAGAGTAATCGACCTGAACGACAGGGCGATTCGTATAGCTCAAAGGCTTGGACGCGCTCCACGCGCTCAAAATTGCAATAAATGCAATCACCTGGTCTTTGAAGGAGAGCATGGTTTTGAAAATCGCTGCCTCCTTGTAGACATTATTTAATCAGCATAAAAAACATCGCCTTTAAAATTGACAAACCCCGCATTAATTTGTATCTTTTCTGCTTTGGCGTTGATGGGGTTTACCCGTAATTACTACCTGATTTTGTGGAATTCTGAGTGTGATAATGGAAATTAAACCATTTAAGGCATACAGATTTAACGAGCAAGTCGCAGGTGACGCGGGCAATTGTATTGCGCCGCCTTATGATGTCATTGATGACCAGCTTCGAGACAAGCTCTATAAAAAAAGCAAATACAATATAGTCCAGATTACAAAAGGCAAGACCACCCCTTCTGACAGCGCAGATAATAATCAATATACTAGGGCCGCAAAGCTGCTTGATGAATGGCTTAAATCCGGGGCACTGAAAAGAGACGATAAGGACAGCGTTTATGGATACGTTCAGGATTTCGAAATAGCAGGGGTCAAGGCCCAAAGGATAAGCTTTATAGCTCTTGCCAAGCTCGAGGAGCTGGGAAAAAATATCAAGCCGCACGAGTTCACATTAACGGGCCCCAAGGCCGACCGCCTTAATCTGCGAAGAGCGACAAAGGCAAGCTTCGGCCTTATATTTATGCTGTATAACGATTCAAAAAACATCGCAGACAAAAGCATAAAAAAAGCAATGAAGCAAAAGCCCTTAATTGATTTCGTCGACGAGCAGGGAGTCCGTCACAGGCTTTTCGCTTTGATAGATACCAAGGACATCGATGCAATCACAAAAATGATGGACACACAGACATGTGTCATCGCTGACGGCCATCACAGATATGAAACCGCATTGAACTACTATAAAGAAACGGGCGACCCATCGGCACAATATGTCATGACGGCATTTGTAAATAGCCGTCAAAAAGGTCTGCTTATACTTGCAACTCACAGGCTGATACAAAATGTCCGAAATTTCGACAGTAAAAAATTTCTGATGGACATCCAAAAAGATTTCGAGCTGACTGCTTTTTCTTTCGACAGCCAAATCGCTAAGCAGCAAGCCAGACAGAAGATGTCTGATAAGATGAAAGCCGAATTCGATAAAGATAAAAACGCGTTCGGCGTATATATCGGCAATGGGTCATTTTATACGGCGGTGCTTAAAGACAAAAAGCTTATGGATGCGGTGGCGCCTGATAAAAGCGAGCACTGGAAATCACTGGATGCGGCCGTGCTGCATAAGCTTATTATCGAAAAGGACCTCGGCATCGATGAAAAAGGACTGGCCGAAGGCGGCAATATCGAATACGTAAAGGACACAGGCGACGGCATCGATGACTGCATAAAACAGGTTGATACCGGCCAAAAGCAGGCGGCCTTATTTATGAATCCAACAAAAATGAAACAAATTGAAATGGTCACCGCAACCGGCGAAAGGATGCCTCAGAAATCGACCTTCTTTTATCCGAAGGTCTATACCGGGCTGGTGATAAATAAACATTAACAAACATTAATTTTTTATTGTTGAGGAGAAGTAAAATGGTTGACTGGAGAAAACCCCCAAGATTGTTCATTCCTGGACCGGTGCTGGTCAAGGATGATGTTCTTGCGCAATTGGCAAGGCCAACGCTGGGACATCGAGGCAAAGAGTACGCTCAACTGCAAGGTGAAGTAATGGACATGCTCAAGAAGGTCCTGTTCACCAATCAGCATGTATTCCTTGTCACCTCATCAGCATCAGGCATGTGGGAGGCCTCCATTCGTAACTGTGTCGATTTCAATGAGACAGTGCTTGCCACCTGCTGCGGCGCGTTCAGCGATAAATGGGCTGATGTTGTAAAAAGCTGCGGAAGAAATGTCGATGAGCTGAAGGTCGAATGGGGCCAGGCGGTAACAGCGGATATGATCGATAAGAAGCTGGCCTCAGGTAAATACGCGGCTGTAACGCTTGTTTACAATGAGACAAGCACGGGGCTGACGAACCCGCTTTCAGAAGTCAGTGAGATGATGAAGAAAAAATACCCGGATGTCCTGGTTTTTGTGGATGCGGTCAGCGGATTAGCCGGTCTGCCGATGCACTTTGATGAACTCGGCTGGGATGTTGTTTTCGCGTCTGTGCAGAAGGCATTTGCCCTGCCGCCTGGATTTACAGTCGCGGCCGTAAGCAACCGTGCGATTGAAAAATGCAAAAAGGTCCCGCAGAAGGGTTACTATTTCGATTTCACGACATTTGTAAAATCCAACGAGAAAAACCAGACTCCGACAACCCCGAGCATTCCGCATATCTTCGGTCTGCATTATCAGTGCACCAAGCTGCTAAAGGAAGGTATGGACAATGTCTGGAAGAGACATAAGGAAATGGGCGATTACACAAGGGCATGGGCAAAGGAAAAGTTCGGATTGTTCTGTGAAGAAAAATATGCCTCCAACACTTTGACAACCGTTAAGAACACAAGAGGCATTGTTGTCGGCGATGTTATTAAGGCGGTTCAGGAAAAACATCAGACCGCATTCGGCAATGGCTACGGCAAATTAAAAGACCAAACATTCAGAATTGCACATATGGGCGATATCACCTTGAAGGACGTAAAAGAGCTAACTGGTTGGATTGATGCAGAGCTGAAGTAAAAGTAGCACGGGCTTCCAGCCCGTGAACACGGCCAAGATGGCCGTGCCACAATAGATTCTCATAAGACCCCCGATTTTTCGGGGGTCTTTTTTTTGCACTTCTTTATGTGCCGACGTGGTACGAGAATTCCAGAATCTTGGGATTAACCAATTTTCGGTAATCGGCCATGTTCATCCAGATTGCCTTATCGTGAGAGCCCGCCTGGAAAAGTATGTGGTCATCATTTTCGAGTGTCTTATCCATTATGGTGGGAATATCATACAAATTTCCAAAAGGCGGTTCGGCTCCAAGCTCGCAATTGCCGAAGAGGCGTCCGATTTCATCTTCCTCGGCAAGCTCAACTGATTTAGCGCCGAGCTGATTTTTAAGGGAGGCCAAATCAACTTTGCAGCAGGCCGCCAGCACACACATGATGTATTTGCCATCAACTTTAATCATTACGGGTTTGGCGACAAACTTGCCGGGCTCGTGCTCCACTTCGGCCATATATTGGGAGCTAAATGTGGGCTTGTGTTCTCTGGATTCGTACTTTACGCCAGAATTTTGCAGAAATTCAAGAACCTGCATAAAATGCCCTCCGAAAAATCGTTAAATTCACTTTTTTCGTTTAAGTCGCTATACTTCTATTTTTATATACGATGCAGGTTTTTCATCAATCCTAAATAAAAGATAAAATAACAGTTTATCGCCTGACGTAAACTTCGTATGTATAGGCAATTTCCTTAGTTTGACCTGAGGCAAGCTCGATAATCCAAGTCAGCTTAATATTGGAATTTACTCTCCGCAGCATTTTTGCGAGTTTCTCAACTTTTGCCTCGGGCTGCATCGATTTTATCTCTCCTGAAGCCATCTTGCTAATCTCAAGTGTAATAGCCTTTTCCTCAAAGTTAGTGATGGAAAGTTTACCGTCAACTGTAACCAGGTCCCAGTAACTGCTGTACCACTGTGCTGCATTATGTTTTCTCTCTTTTTCAAGCTCTATTTGCTCTGCTTTGACGTTCATTGCACGTGTAATTTTTACAGTGCCTTTTTCTTTGATTGGAGTGTAATCAAGCGTATCCTGGCCGAGTATTACGCCATCCTTGATTATCTCGGCAGGTGCGGTTGTCCATGGCATTTTCATATTATTTTCCAGCCGTATACAGTGCCAGACCTCCTGCTGCAGCGGTTTTTGAGGCTGTCTCGACTGGTCATAATAAAAATCACTCTCTGCATTGACATAATCAGGTATCTCCCAGCGATAGATATGCTTATATGGCACAGACTCTGTAAATAATGGAAAGTACCCGACATTTCCTTTACTGAGGCTGACTTTCTCAACGGGATACAGGAACAAGTCTTCGGCAGTCTTTCCTACCTCGGCCGCACCATAAGCAGGCATAACCGGCGCTTCACCCGCCGCACCAACTGCATCGTAAGCCATCCTTTGCTTCATCACATTTGATGTAACCCCGAAACCTTGCCCTTGTTCACTTTGTCCCCTGATAAGCGATTGCAAAAATTGGGCGAGGTTTTCCTTCATCGCCAAGGGTGAGACAACATCTGCAAACTGAAGATTCGGAAAACCCGTTATGAGCTTCAAATCAATTCCGTTGAAATCGCAAATCTCATTTATCACTTCTGCTTTTGCGGCAAGCCTTGCCTTGTTGGGCTCGGTTATGTCTACCATATAACTCGGGACCCAGGTTGTCCCTTTACCCAGGCAGCTTAAGGTAATCTTTTGTCCCGCAGCAGCCTTTTTTAAAGAAATATCCAGCCGGACCTGATTTGTTTTTTTCTCGAATTTCGCCGCCGGTTCATTATCTTTAAAATCGACCCTGACAATCCTGTCCGCGCTGACGACTATCTGCCCCTGGCCGGTGTCCATAAACACCAGATACCGCACTGGGTAGTAGTAAGGATTTACCTCGGCGATTACTTTTCCGGGAGCATAAGGATTAGAGGGCAAATTCCGCTGCTCTTCGGTTACTTTCAATAATTTTGCCTCAACATTCGCATCCGGCTTATCAGCAAAATATACTTTTATTTTCCTGCCGATACTGGCCTTGAGCAAATCGATTATTGTCACCGGCTCGACAGACTCTTTTGTTTCGATTTCTTTAGAGATAACGCTTTCGATCTCAATTTTCGGCGGATAGGAAACCCAGAATGTCCCGTGCGATGCGGCTGCCTGTGGGATAACATAAAAAGACTTTGCTTTTTCAGGAATAGTCACTTCCCATACAAAAAAACCAAGGCCATTTTTGAAAAGTGAAACCTGTTTTAACTGTGATTTGGCCTCTTTTAACGATTCTTGTGAAAATGCATGCACACCACAAAACAAAACTGCCGCAGTTATTATCATAAATGTTTTTTGCATCCGCTTCATTGTAAAATCTCCTTTATAAAGATTAGCTGTCCCTTTGGTTTTTCAAAGCATCCTGTATGTAAATATATATCGACACTCGATGTATTTTACGTAAAATCTATGTAAAATCGCAGTGTAAGCTCAAAAAGCTTCTAAGGGGATGAACCTGATATAAAAAAAATCGTATTAAAGCAATCATTTGGAGAATTAAGTTAACTTTATTAAAGTAACTTTAGGAGTCCTTGTGATGGCT
>Ga0105091_10000350_pt1 | contig 19005 bp, 15 predicted proteins | sample PPLLak1March2015_FD_87022 | JGI IMG/M metagenome (GOLD analysis project Ga0105091, IMG submission 87022) | Freshwater sediment microbial communities from Prairie Pothole Lake near Jamestown, North Dakota, USA - PPLs Lake P7 Core (1) Depth... | ecosystem: Environmental > Aquatic > Freshwater >... | reverse complement strand
TACTGAGCAGGGAAGTTATAACAACACAAGAAAAATTCTTATTGCTGTGCCAATTGATATACGCGCTGAAACTCTTGCATATAGAAATCCGCAATCTGTTGATTGTAAATAACAATCAGGTTTTCATCATTACGTGTTTCAGCGCTGCGAGAGAAATTGTAAGACCCCGTAATCACGATCTGCCCATCTATGATCATGGTTTTGTGGTGCATCTGGCCTTCATTCCCGTCGAGGTAAACATCCAGGCCAGCCTGCTTGAATAGGTCATACTCAGTTCCAACATTCGATTTGACCTGTTCCTCTTCCATCACACCTGTTACGGTCAGGCTATTCTCGGCCTGCATCCGAATAGCTTCGCCAAACTCATCGGTTGTAAAAGAGAAAGCCATAAAATAGATGCTTTCCTGAGCACTACTCAAAATTTCAAAGACGGGGTTTGCAACGCCATCATCGGGCGAGAAGTAAACTTCTATACGTGTATCATCGATGCTGACCTTTGGGTTGGGCGTTTCAGGGACCACATCCTCCCCGAACTTGTCATCAACAAACATTTCTTCGAACTCATTGGTGTAATTCTCTGCCATCTTGACCGAACGGAATAGCAGGAGTTGGTTATTGTCTTCATACGTACCGCTATATGTGAAATTCATCGAGCCCATCCAGAGTTCCGAGCGGTCGATCACGATGAATTTATCGTGCATCAGACCCTCCCGGCGATCCCCTAAGACAGGGATACCTGCATCGATCAAGGCTTGCGGTGCGGAACCGTCAAGGTTGTCACTTTCCATCACGACTCTTACCTGTACCCCACGCTCATGCGCACGGATCAACGCATCGCGGATGCTGCGCAGGTTCAAACTATAAATTGCGACATCCACCGTCAGGCGGGCAGCGTCAATCGATGCAGCCAGCGGGCCATCAGGGCCGCCAGTCTCCTGGGACGCCAGCTGGCTCTCGGGGTCGGTAAAGTAGATGTCAATCCAGGATGCGTGTGCGCCGTACCCGGCAGGTAGCGGGATTTCCGTCAGCCCGGATTCAGGCGTTTCGGTTTCCGTCGGCAAGTCCGGCGTGGGAGGCACCTGCGAACATCCCAAAGCGTTTGCCACCAATAAGATCGAGACCAAACCAAGCAACAGATTAAATTGTTTCATGAGGCTCTCCTGGCCGGGTATTATACTGTCAACACGGTGATATAATCGCCCCGCTATGTCACTCGCCGAATTTATTTACACCGAAGTCCTCAAGCCAAAACCGCTTAGGGCGCTCACCAATGCCCTCCTTTTGCGGATCATCCCGGAGAGAGTCCAGGTCGGGCCGGCAATCCTGCACCTGGATCTAGACGATCCCGTCCTCTCCGGCGCTCTAACTCTGCGCGTCTTCGAGCTTAGTGAGCTGTTCTTTTTCCAGAAAAACTGCCATGGTGGCATGACGTTCGTGGATATTGGGGCCAATGTTGGACTCTACACTGCGCTGGCGATGCACCAACTGGACTCGACCGGACGGATCGTGACCTTTGAGCCGCACCCGCAATCATATGCTTTCCTGCAAAAGAACATTTCCACGAATCAAACCGGCGCCCGATCCTGCCCCCGTGTAGACGCCTTGAACATGGCTGCAGCCCCAGAACGCGGCCGACAGGAATTACGCCTGAATCCGGAAAACCATGCTGATAACCGCCTATACCAGGGAACCTATCAGGGCAAAATCGAACATTGGGATGTCCTTCCCGTGGAGAGCCGTCCTGTGGATGACGTGCTGGCTGAGCTAGGCATCGAAGAGGTCAATTTTGTCAAGATCGACATCCAGGGTTATGAACAGAAAGCCATCTCCGGTTTTCAAAACACCCTGGCGCGCTCACAAAACGTCATCCTGATGAGCGAATTCTGGCCGAAAGGGTTGAAAGAAGCGGGAGGCAGTGCAACCGAATACCTGCAATTGCTGGTCAGCCTTGGGTTTACGCTTTACGAACTTAAAGAACGGCCCCGCGGATTTATAGTGCCACTTCTTAACTGGGAACGGCTGATAGCGCGCCTGCCTGGGAGAAAATATACTAACATTGTTGGGGTCAAAGGGTACGATCCTTTATCAGATACAAACACACATTAATAAAAACGGATCATATTAGCAAAAGTCTGCGTTCGTCTGCGCATCTAGCTCTAAAATGACCGAAATCGCTCCCTCCGCCAACCGCCAGATCGCCCGTGCTGCCGGGACGGTGATGTTTGCTATTGTGTTGGGGCAAGCTATCGGCCTGGTACGTGGCATTCTGGTGGCGCGCGCTTTCCCCGCATCTGAGCTGGATGCTTTCTTCGCTGCCAACCGCGTTGCTGAGACTTTGTTCACATTGCTGGCAGCTGGTGCGTTGGGGTCAGCTTTTATCCCTACCTTTACAGGTTTCCTCACCAAAGATGACAAAGCGTCAGCATGGAGGTTGGCTTCTTCCATTGCCAACCTTCTCATCCTGACGCTTAGTTTTCTGGCAGCACTGGCTGCCGTCTTCGCACCGCAAATCGTCCGCTATGCCTTGGCGCCCGGTTTTTCGAACAACCCGGCGCTTCTTTCCTTAACCATCGACCTCTTACGCATTCAATTGGTCTCTGCTGTGTTGTTCGGGCTTGGCGGTTTGATCGTTGGAATCTTGAACGCACACCGAGTCTTTCTCGTCCCGGCATTAACGCCTTCCATGTACCAGTTAGGGATGATCTTCGGCGTGCTGGTCCTTGCGCCAAGGATGGGAATTTACGGATTAGCCTGGGGGGTGGTGATTGGTGCAATCCTATATTTGTTCCTGCAAATTCCCAACCTGCTCAAACAAAAAGGGACCTATACTCCTTCGCTTGGGCTAGAGAACGCTGCTGTGCGAGAAGTATTTCGCCTGATGGGCCCCCGCATGCTGGGCGTGGCCGTGGTGCAACTTAACTTTTGGGTCAATACCTGGCTTGCCTCCCAAATGGCTCCTGGCAGCGTGGCCGGCTTGCAATATGGTTTTTCGTTGATGTTGATGGCACAGGCAGCTATCGCCCAATCCGTAGCCATCGCCGCGATGCCCACCTTTTCAGCTCAATTTGCCCTCGGAAAACTTGACGAAATGCGCGCCTCGCTGGCTTCCACCATTCGCGGAGTAATCTTCCTGGCTTTACCAGCCAGCGTTGGCTTGATCTTGTTGCGCGAACCGATCGTCTCCATGCTCTACCAGCGCGGTCAGTTTGACGCCCGTATGACCGATCTGGTTGCCTGGGCGCTGCTCTGGTACGCAGTCGGCATGGTCGGGCACTCTGTGCTCGAAGTTTTGACTCGTGCGTTTTACGCCCAGCACGATACCAGAACTCCGGTTATCGTCGGCGGAATTGCAATGGGACTAAACGTCCTCTTCAGTTTTTCTTTCTCGGCCCTCTTCGAAAATATCGGCTGGATGCCGCACGGTGGCCTGGCGCTGGCAAATTCGTTTGCGACCGCAATGGAGGTCACAGTACTGTTCATCATCATGCGTAAACGGTTAAACGGCATCGATGAACTTCATCTTCTACGCGGCGGACTTCAGTCGATCGGCGGGACATTGGCAATGGCCATAGCCGTGCTCCTTAGCCTGCGCCTCTTTTCCGGACAATCTGCCTGGCTGCTGGCCATCATCGGGATCCTGGCTGGAGGTCTGGCCTATATACTGGCAATGAAGGCAACACACGTACCCGAGTTGGATGTGCTGGTTAATACAATTCAACAAAGATTGAAATAACAAATGTCACAGATATCTAAACATTTATTCTCTCAAAGGAAGAACCCGGTACACACTCCGGGTTCTTCCTAGTTTACAAATTATTCTGCTTTCACAGCTCCCTTTGCCTTTTTTCTGCTCAGTACAGGCATTTCCATTGCCTTTTCAAGTCTCCCCCCTTGCACAACATCTTTGATGGGTTCCAAATCATCCTTCAAGGCTTCAAGAAAAAATGCTATTCCTAATGTCAACGTCAACCCAACAACGCCACTGATAAGAGTATATAGTAAGGGAATAGGGTGCGCAGGCTTCTCAGGAATAAAAGCTTCTTCAATCTGAACAATATTTGGTGTTTCTTGTAATCGCGCCAATCTCACCTTTTCAAGATCCTCGACCAAAGTAAGGTATAGGTTTTGGTATAAATCTACGGTGGATTGTAGCTGTTGTAAACGTGGGGAAACCTGCAAACTACTTGTCAACATTGGTCTTCCCAAAATGAGTAAGTTTGCACGAATTTCTTCATAGATCCCAACCATGGATTGAATTTGGTCCACTCTCATTTGCATTTCATCCATCAGAGTTTGATCTTCATCGTTATAAGCAGGGTTCAAAACAGACATTTCATCTTGCAGAGATGAGAGTTCGCTTTGCAATGCTCCGACTTGTTCATCTACAACAGCCAGTTGATCGAGATATTCTTGATCATATGCTTGATCATACTCCTTTTGAAAAAATTCTATCTGCTCCTTTATTTTTTCGACTTGCAAGGTCAGACGGTTCTCTAGGGCCTCATATTGCCCAGCCTGCATTCCTTCATTCTGTTCTGTCAGGACCTGTACCATCGTGTTAGCAATGCTAACCGCTTCTTCAGCGCTAGAGTCTTCAACTTTTATCTCGATTATTTGTGTATCAGGCACCTGTTGAACTACGACTTTCTTTGGATCAATCTCAACGCCAACCCTCTCGGAGGTTTCGTCCAGTAGAAGTGTCGTGTCCAATAATTGAATATAGGTTTGGACGAGTTGAAAGCTATTCAGCCCGGCAAAATCCGGGTTTTCTTCCTGGGCCTGGCGGGAAATCATTATCTTAGTACTCACCTCGTAAACAGGTTTCTGAATTTTGCTACCAAGGTAGCCAACCACCAAACCTACAAATAAACCTAAGACCAAGTACCAAAACCAGCGTCGAAACAGTGTGATAAGTTGTCTGAGATCCATGATTCAAATCCTTTCTTCTAGTTCTTATGAAATCGACTGTCGAACGGCTTCGACAACAACGACAATATCTTGCTCAGCCAAGGTGGGGTAAAGCGGTAAAGTGACTTCCCGATTGGCAACATCTTCTGTGACAGGTAATTCTACGGGATTCCCATTCTGGTAAGCAGTAAAGGTATGGATAGGAGGATAGTGAATGCTGGTTTGAATCCCATGCTCCTTCATTCGCCCCATGAAAGTTTCCCGCTTAGCATCTGCTGGGAGCAGTATTGGCATAAGATGTGCAGACGTTTTCCCGACATGATTATGGAAAGGTAAACCGACTTTGGGTACGAGTTCTTGCAAGGCATCGCGATATAACTGCGTCAGACACCTGCGGCGCTCATTATTCTTCTCAACCTTCGCAAGTTGTGCACAACCAATCGCAGACCGGATTTCATCCAGCCGGTAGTTGTAGCCCAAAGCTACCACATCGTAACTCCATGCGTGCCCCCGGTGGCGATCCCATGTAAGCGAAGTCATTCCATGGGAACGTAAAAGGCGTAATTGTTCAGCGATGTCATCACGATTTGTGACAACCATTCCTCCCTCGCCGGTAGTGAGATTTTTATTCGAGAAAAAGCTGAAACAACCAACATTACCCCAGGTACCCAAACCACGTCCCCGCAGCTCCGCACCAACGGCGTGAGCAGCATCTTCAATTACCATTAGATTGTTATTTCTGGCCAACGTCAAGATTTGCTCCATTTCACAGGGGTAACCACCATAGTGCACAACAATGATCGCCTGTGTACGTTGCGAAATCAACCGTTCAATAGAATCAGGCGATATGTTCAGATCATTCTGGCTGGTAATATCTGCAAAAACAGGAGTTGCGCCCACATAACGGACTGCATTTGCCGTCGCCACAAACGTGAGCGAGGGGACTATCGCCTCATCTCCCGGACCCAAGCCTACCACCAGACAAGCGAGATGCAGGGCAGCCGTCCCGTTTGTAACCGCTATTGCATGTTTCGCGCCTACATACTCAGCAAATTCCGTTTCAAATTTCTGAGTCACACCACCCATGGTCAACCAACGACTGTTCAAAACATCCTGTACCAGCGCGCTTTCTTCAGGGCCAAAATCAATATCAGATAGGGGTATTTTCCATTCCATCGTTTAATCCTCCGGCAAGAATTGGTCACGTAACCTTTCAAAATCCAATGTAGCGGTCTCGTAGTCGTCGGGTCGTCCCAGGTCCTGCCAATAACCATCGAACTTATAGCCAACAACTTTTTCGCCAGCTGCGATCATTCTCAGAACTAAATCGGGGAAGTCCAAGTATTGATCACGAGGGATATAAGCCAATACTCTGGGTTCGAATACATACATGCCCATACTGACACAGTAGTCATACGTTGGCTTTTCAATATAGTCTTTAATGCACGGTCCGCCATCCCATTGAATCACGCCCAGATCAATCTTCACCTTCCGCTGGTGAACGGCAATCGTTGCTACAGCCTGCTCTTTCATGTGGAAAGCGATGAGATCCTGGATACTTAATGTTGTCAACACATCCCCATTTGTGACAAAGAAAGTCTCATCTAATCCACCGACGAGCGAAAGTGGACCGGCAGTACCAAGGGGCTTTTCTTCAAAACTATAACTAACCTGCAAGCCAAAACGGCTACCATCCTGGAAAAAGGTTTTCAACAATTCGGATAAATGCCCCACAGTCAGAACAACATCATCTATACCCGCATACTTCATCTGACGCAGGATGACCTCCAAAATTGGCATCTCACCAATAGGCATCAGAGGTTTTGGCAAAACCGTTGTAAAAGGTGCTAAACGCGTACCTTTACCACCAGCCAGAACAACTGCTTTCATAGTCACCATCCCTAAAAATATCAAAGTTTTACTCTCTAACTCGAATGCTTTAGAGTGAGTAATTCGAAAAGATCAGGTCTTGTTTACATCCAATTATGGTTGTAAATGGTCAACCTGAGAACAAAACACATACCAAGCACTAATTCGAATTCTTTTGTGTAACGGTCTTATGATCGTCCAATTCTTCAATTTGACACTCAATTTCTAACCGCGAATACCTCCCGATACAATAACCGCAAGGTGTAATTTTGTCTTTTTCGTCTTCTACAGCATTATTATGAAATGGAGGAACTATAATTAAGTTCTTCAACGCGCCAAACACATCTGGAACAACGACAAATTTGGTCGTTGTTTTAGATGTGATATTTGTAAGAGATTTAAACTGTTCACGCGATATACGATTATCAGCCAACAAGATAATTCCAATATCGTATTTTTTTATGAGGTCTGACACATCATTATATGACCCTAACACTTTCGTCCCATAAATATTCAATCCTTGCGAGAGGAAATCGTCATCTACGAACCCAACAACTTGAAATTTGCTTGAATAGGTTGGATGATCCAACAACCAGGCAATATGTTCAGCTGTTCTACCTGAGCCGACAACCAACACCCGTTCGCGAGTAACGACTGTGTTTATTTTTGACCTGGCAAACCTTCCTAAAAAGCCAATCAGTAAATGACTGCGATATCGAGTAAATACAAAGCCGGAGAGCGCTAGTATGGACGCACCTAGAACCAGGCCATAATGGCGTAAGCTACTGTAGCCAACATAATAGTGAACTAGCAATGCTATGGATACTGAGATAGCCCAACTTGTTGATAAACGGAGCGCATCCCAGGAAGTTGCCTTCGGCCAATTGATCCGATATACTCCAAAAAACGCACCAACCAAAATATAAACCAACGAGAAGCGCATTGCCATTAGAAGAGCCCGTTGCCAACCTAAATCCAATGGGCCAAACATACGAAAAAATATCCCCATCAAACCAATAGATGTAAAAGCTACTAAAAAATCCCAAATGAACCAAATCAAATATCGTTGAATAAAGCGAGTCATTGGGCCAACATATAATAATTGTTCCGGAGGTGAATACGCCTTAATCTTCGGAATCAGCAACAAGGCCGTCCAAAAAATCACATCGAGGTCCAGCCAAAAAGACCTGTTTCGAACATATAATTGATCGAGCCGCATTTTGTCCGGGATCAGTTCATGAAAATATTTCTCTAAAACATCATTGGCATGTAACATGTTCTCTTCGTTACGATACAATACTGACGCTGGGCTTGTAATTCCAGGGCGAACGGAAAGAACTTCTTCTGTAACTTCAGCAGGCCATGTATTTGCCAATACCGGGTCTTCAGGTCTCGGGCCAACCAGACTCATTTCACCAATCAGTACGTTCCAGAACTGTGGAAATTCATTTAATTTTGTATCGCGCAACCAATGTCCGAGCGGCGTTACACGCAGATCGTCCTGTGCCGTTACTTTTGGTCCTAAATAGCTCAGTTCTGTTTCATACATCGTTCGGAATTTTAGGATTTTGAAAAATTTCCTCTTACGACCAATTCGCCAACCCCGGTAAAAAACCGGCCCTGGACTATCGCGTTTGATTGCAATTGCAATCAGACCATAGAACGGTGCAGAAAAAACAAGCACAATTAATGAGACTACAATATCGAACAGTCTCTTCATAATGTTGCCCAACCACATGGTTTTTTTAATCGTTGGGACTGGTAAACTTATACTATTTTGCATAATCAATTGCTCACCCTCGTATGAAAATTTGGTTGATATTAAAGTTTCCCCCTCAATTTATAGTTTGCTTATTCTTCTTTTTTGCAAATAGCTTTCATCAACAACTGTTCAATCTGTTTGGCTCCAACCAGAGGAGCGTGATTGTTTACGGCCCATGAACGCCCATTTGTTCCAAAACGTTGACATAATTGTTTATCATTTTTCAATTTGATTATCATGTTGGCTAATTGGGCAGGGCTTTCTGGTGGAATACAAAATCCGGCGTCTGCTTTTCGAATTAGATCGCATATTTCACTTTGCTCATCAGCGCACACTAATACAGGACGCCCGCTCGCTAAGATCGACAGTGTTTTTGAGGGGAGAGAATCTAAACCAATTCCGCGCTTTAAAGAAACCAAAGAGACATCAGCAGATGCTAAGACCTCTGGCAGTCGCTCGCGTGACTGAAAAGGAATAAACTGTACGTTCGCTAATCCCTGTTTTTCAGCTTGTGCATGCAGGTTTTCTCGCTCCGCACCATCTCCAACAAAAACAAAATGAACTTCGCAGTGATCTCTAAGTATCTCGGCAGCAGTAAGTATATGCTCCAAACCTTGAGAGAAGCCGATATTTCCAGCATACATAACAACGAATTTTCCAGTCAGATTAAATTCTTTTGCAAGCTCATTAGACCGAGACAATGGTTGGATTAAGTCTGTATCAACCCAATCATTTATCAATACCATTTTTTCATCAGGAACATCCAGTGCTCGCAATGCTGGCTTGAACGAATCAGAGATAATTCGAACGAAACTAGAATTTTTCAGACAATATTTCTCCATAGCGGCAACCAATGAAATCACCGGTTTATGTCGAAATATGCCCAGTTTTATACCAACGTTAGGATATACGTCATAAACAGAATAAATTGCAGGCTTATGTCGAAGAACAATTAACACAGCAAAAGGCAACCATGCCGACAAAGATGAACTGGCAACAAAGGCTACATCGTATTTTTTACCTAAACCCACTAACGTTGCACCAATCTGATAAACAGCAAATTGCAAAAGCCTGAGTAATATTCTCGATCTATTGACGGAAGGCAATGTCACTCGTACTACATCCACGCCATTTTCCACTGAGCGCCATACAAGTTTGCCCCGGAATTCACTTGAAACCCGACCGGAAGGATAATGGGGTACCATTGTAATCATTGTGACTTGATGGCCAAGCCGCACCAAGTTTTCACACAGCATGGTGAATAATGGGGCACTTGGGCCTAAATCAGGCTTATAGTTAGCACCGAATATTAGAATACGCATAATTTTTCCTGAGGTGATACGACTTAGGCTTCCCCAAATTTTGGCATATGCTTCTGCAAGCTTTCAACTAAGAGGCTTCCAGGCAGAAACGAATAATTCCATCCAGTTTTCTTAAAGTATCGCTTCCGGGCCTCAATCCTGAAAATGTGCTAACACATTTCTGGGTAAATCTATTAACAAACGGTCTAATGAATGGGTTAAATTCAATTCGCTGTTTCATTGGAGCCATCACAAATCCCATTCGAAACTTAAATTTGTCCAGTGATTCTGGCGCATCTAATGATTGTGGACCGTAGGAAACCGTTGAAACCTGTGGCGACATTAGCTTTAATTTTGTCAAATAAAATACAAGCGCATTATTTGGATACAATCGCAAATACTGTGTTGCGGAACTGTGATGCAAAATTGTAAAATAATCTTCCATTTGGAATGCTACAATGAATGATGCCAAGTCACTGCCTAAAAATGCTCCCCATGCTTCGAAGCCAGGTAATCCTTGGGTAGCCAAACAATATTGTTGCCATTTCTTCACTGTCCACGCGCCTGGATTTCGATTCTGTCTGATCAGTGTCTCTTGAACAAGAGAAAACCCTAAGTTAGAGAGCTCATTAAAGTCAATGCTTCTAATTTCAAAATTGTCCAGACCTCTGCGTGTCTGACGCCGGGCATAATTTGCATCAATGGATGAAAAATCGTATTTTTTATCAGAACAGGTAATCATATAACTATTTTTACCAATAGCATCCAATGGAGCAAAGAATCTCATGCCAATGCAAAAATTTTTCCTGAAAAGCTGATCTAGTTCATCCTTATCAGGTGTAATCAATCTATGATAGGGAAAATAAAAGTAAAATCCTGGTTGGGCATCATACCAAAAACAACTTTTGGTCTGTACGATCCGATGACCTTGGCGGGATAAAAACTCTGCGAACACTTCATGGTTCATATTTAACTTTTCCAATTTTCTTCCTTAGAGGCTCAATCTGCGAATTCGTAGATTTCCACCAATTTTGTAACAAGTTGCTCTATGTCAAAGCGCTCTGCAGCAATTCTAGCTGCTTGTTTTTGCATTGAGCTCAACAGCAAGTCATTATTTAAAATTTTTTGAATAGCAGTTGCCAATTGTTCAGGACAACCTGGATCAACGAGATAACCGTTCACGCCATCTTCTAACAAATCGGGGAGGCCTCCAACTCGTGAAGCCACTACCGGTAACCCGCTAGCCATTGCTTCAAGAACGGCCATGGGCATACCCTCGTAATAGGAGGGATATATAAACACATCCGCCCGCTGAAAATACGCTAATTTCTCAGGACCAAATGCAGGTTGATGTATATTGACCTTTCCATTGAGATTTTTAGCTAATATTTTTTGCTCCAATAGCTGGCGGACACCTTGAGCTAATTCATCACCTACCAGGTCAAAAATCACATTAGAACTATTGGAAAGAAGCTCGCCGGCAGCATCGATCAAGTCAAAAGACCCCTTTGTACTTCCAAGATATCCCAAGTACAGCACTCGCAAATCACCGTTTTTGTTATGATTTTCCAAGCGCTTTCGAGCTATAGGAAGATAAGGCACCAGGTCAATAGCATTTGGTAACGAATAAACTGCACAGTCAGGTATGATTTCTTTCAGTTCATCCCATTCGCTCGATAAAGTTATTATTCCATGGGACAGTTTAGTTATTTTTCTAAAATACCATTTCCACCATGTCGGCCGTTCTAAATAGATTGCTTTAAAACTACAATGTGGATGGATGAGTACCCGGCTTCCACTGGCACGAGCAATCATCACACATACACTGTGCTTGATAAACGACCAACCAAAAACTGTGGCAATATGTGTTACCTGAGGGCGATGCTTCAGAACTGCCCTGGCAAATCGAGTGCAATCTTTAATAGCCTCCAAAAGGTTGGAAAAAGTTGCCTTCCCACTAGCAGATAACACTCTGCGCTGGGAGCTAGTAATAACAAAAAGTAGATCAACTTTTTCTGATAAAGAGGAATTAAGCAACGCTTGGAAAAATGCCCCAATTCCACCCATCGGTGGCGGGAGATGACCAGATATTAGTACACGAACTTTCTTTCTTACAATTTGCGGTGGCATATTCAATAATTTCCTCTGAGAGAAAACATTAATATGTTTTCTCAAAATCACTATCTAGCGATATTTTCATTGATTTGCTACACGATATTTAACACGCTATCCACTATCGCCCAAAAGGATGGGATTCGATAAGCGATTCGGTTTAGAAAATCACCCCAGTTCCAGTCTATAAGATAGTTCTTATAAAATTACGTAGGCATTGTAAGAAACAAAAGCTTTTATAATATTCCCACCATTGGGAACAATTTGTTTGACAAACGTCAGATGACGGTGGGATTGCCGGCGCTTGAACAGCTACGATGGTGTTTTCTCCAGGCACATTTCCATAGTTCAACAACGGCGGCAAGCCATTTGTCTGAATGATTGTGTTATTCTCAAATACACTATTAACGTGATTGCCCGAGTTGATTTGTACGCCGGCTACATTAATTGATTCTTCAAAGACATTCCCTGTAATCGTGGTATTTACCATCCCGTCAGATACGCCTTGCCACCAATAAAAGTTGCGTTCAGTTTTATAAACATGGTTGTTTATTATCGTGATGTCCGATGAGCAAGGTAAGCATTTTTCATCGCCCAGCATAATTCCGACTCTAGTCCCTGTTTGTACTTCGCTGTCTTCGGTTGTATAAACCGTATTATTTTGGACTAATACATGAGTTGCATCTGAAACGTACAAATTGGCCGACCAGCTATCTCGGATAGTGTTGTCTTCAATGATTGTCTCGGTGGCCTCAAAGGTTGAAAGACCTTCACCCCAGTTGTCATGAACATAGTTTCTGCGAATAATAGCCCCTCGTGGACTGCGCGCCGCGGATATTCCAGAAGCCCACGAACTGCCCGATCCATAAGCATGGCTAGAGGCTGCCCACCAGACCTCTGAATCCTCTACAATGCCAAAATCGCCGGTAATTAATATCCCATTTTCATCGCAGTGATGAGCTACTATTTGGCTAGCCCTGTTGTGTTTTCCAGCTAATCTTACACACATCCCGGCAGAATTTTTCACTTCAAACCCTGAAACCTCGATATAATCACCAGTTAAATCTAACAACACGCCCCAGTTTTCACCCATGATTCCTTGACCGTCAATGACGGGAATCTCGCCCGGATAAGCTGAAAAACGGATCCGAGCCGCTTCTGTACCAGAGCGATAGAGATCTACCTTTTCAACATACGACCCGCTGCGTACATACACTATATCACCCGCATTCACTATCGAAGCCGCTTTCTTAATTGTTTTAAACGGCTGCTCGAACGTACCTGGATTATCGTCATCCCCATTCGGTGAAACATAAATTCCATTCGTATCTGTCGACTGTCTTGGCCTCAGGCTATATACAATCGTCGCCCACACCCATTCATTTGGTAATTCTGTCTTATCTCTACCCGGCCATGAGATCCCCATTCTAATGGACAAAGGGGGTAAATCAAAATTAGCTGACTGTGGCAAACTGAAAGGTAACCATGTAGAAGTCTGGATTAGCAAGGCTAGAATTATGGGAAAAGAGAAAGATATCTTTGTTTTCATTATTTACTCAAAAGAAGCCTGTCTTTTTTTTCATTCCCGAAAAGCTCTTCGATATATTGATCCAATATAGTATCTAAATCAAATCTTTGCCAACTTTCTGGCGGAGGACATGCAATTTTATTTTCAAGCGCATCACAGATTGCAACAGAAAGAGCATCTACATCGCCAACTGGCACCAACCGCCCATATTTACCGTCTGCAAGTATCTCTCGAGGACCGCTCGGACAATCCGTTGAAATCAGTGGGATACCGCAATACATCGCCTCGATCAATGCACCTGGCAATCCCTCAAACTGTGATGAGAGCACAAACGCGTTAGAACGTAGCAAGTAAGGCAAGGGATTCGAAACAAAACCGGGCATTGAAACATAATCATCCAAATCTAAGTCATGTATCAACTTGTTTAGCTTAGGGCGTTCTTCGCCTTCGCCAAGAATTAAGAGGCGCGACTGATGAATTCTCCGTACCCGAGCAAAAGCGGTAATCAAAAGTGGAAAGTCTTTTACTGAAGATAATCGCCCAATTGCTATTATTACTGGGGGTTCTCCTTTTCGAAACCAAGGGTGATCTAATTCAACTTGAGCTTGAGCTCGTAAATCCGGGGTAACAACAGGGTTATATATCGCCCGTATGCGAGTTTCAGAGCTTTTCATCAATTTCCGCAAATCATCTGCGACACCCTGTGAAACAGTAACTACACTGTCAGCCCATGGGTAGAACCATCTAACCAACTGAGGCATAATCCACATTCGCAGATCGGCCGAGAGATGCTTCACATAATGCGAAAGGGTACTTCGCTCACTAACGATAACTCGTGTCGGCACTCGTGCTAACCAACGGGCCCATAAAGCAATAAAGTTTGTATGTAAACCAGAGAGGATAGCAGAGGGTCGTTCTTGTCGAAGATAATTAATCAATGGGAGTAAGCTTAAAATATCTCTATTAACGTGAAGGTCAATTAATCGTATCGATTCAGGTACTTGTTCCAAGAAATCCCCTTGTGCTCGAGCCAACACCAAGTCCACTGAATAACCACGCGAAGTCATTCCGCATGCTAACTTTAGCATTATACGTTCAGCGCCTCCGCCATGCAATGAGGGAAGATAAATTGCCAATTTTTTTGAAGAAAGGTTCATTTTTGTTGATCGCCAAGATTAACTGAATTACTTAGTTGTACTGATGCACCATCATCAAGGCCAAACGGAATAAGTAAGAGTGCCAACATGAAGAAGTATGAATGTGCCATTTCCATACCTCCACCTTTCACCCATGAGGCCATGTAACCTAAAAACACAGACGATACAAAAGCAAAATAAGGTATATAAGGATGATCGATATTGATATGCTGATACCGTATATATTGCTTGGCAAATTCGATGATCGCACTCACCAGGATACCTATATAGAGTAGAATTCCGAATAGACCTGTTTCACTCCAAATTACTAGGATTGGATTGTGAGCAGATACACTTTCTAAACGGTTCCCAATATTGAGATACGGTTGAATAGCAAGACCTGCGTTGCCAATCCCCACGCCGCCCAAGGGATGATCGCGGATCATTTCCAAAGCTGCTTTCCATAGTATTTCTCGCCCTCCTAATAAAGATTGGCTGTCCCTGGCCTGTAACAAAAAACGTTCGATCGTTGTTACGAATAACGATGGAAAGAAAATAATCGCCAAACAAAGAAGCAGTATACAGATGACACTCCAGGAACGAGTTTCCCTCCAGATCAAAAAGGCGATCAAAGTGATTGCCAATGAAATTGCACTACCTCGCGAACCACTGGCAAAGACAAAAACAATCGTTAACAGTAAATAGATAACTGCTAAAATTATTTTTATGATCCGTTTTCGTTGGTATAGCTGCGTTGTTACCCATAAAACACCCAACAAGGTTATTAGAATAAGTGTACTTGCATCGTTTTCATTTACGCCAAGGAGCTTAAAGCGAGAACCAGGAGTAAATCCATTCTGAATCAACATATATACACTGAACGCTATTAAAACCCATCCATTCAGCGCCAGGCTTATAAACATTCCATCTAACGTTTTTTTTGTTCTAACACAATTTGGCATTAAAAAAATAAATAGCACGAATCTCAACAAGTAAACCTGGATGAAGGTCTTCGCCCAATCAAAGTTATATGCCCAAAGTAAGGTGATCAGGCTCCAGATCAGAAAAGCCACCATAGCAATTGCGGTTCCGCTCCAATAGACACGTTGCCGTTTCATTAAAACAGCCAGAAGCCAAACACCAAGAGCAACGACCGTCAGGGCGCGGTTGAGGTTCGAGTGAATTTCCAGAGGCAACATACCCACCGGGAGCATCACTACAAACATAGCAGCGTAAAATGCAAATACTGGTTTAATAACCCACATGATGAAAACAACAGTCACGGCTACTGCCCCTAAGAACAGCAAGGGGGCGTAACTAGAGGGGTAGATTAGTCCAAACATTGCAGCTGCAACCGAAAGAAAGCCTATCAGCAGAGCTACCTCTGCCCGGATCAATCTGTTCTTTTCAAAAATTGATTGTTGTCGCATTTTTATCTTTTTTGGGATTATGTAGATCACTTTTTAAATTAATCTATTTCTAAAGCCACTTCGGTAAAAAGTGATTCAAAAGGAACTCTGCCAGAATCAAGTCGTGGAGCCAATACCTTTTGGCCTCAAAGTGGATAGATCCTGCATCATCGAAAATATATAATCCAGGAACACCATTAACTTTCAATGTGTCAGGAAGATCTATTTGAACTGTTGGCGAAAATTCAATAATGTGGTAACTGCTATCCTGACCATACACCATATCTACAGCTAGCATTGGGCTCTTGATAATTTCATTTACCTTTCGGCAGATTCTTAGTGGTTCTTCGGGTAATTGTCTATATTCCTCCGTGTGCATCCCCGATGCCCTGAAATCCCCATCTAACACCTTGCGGTAATATCCGAAACCCCACTTATCGCCCACTATAATCGCCCGAATATCGTATCCATTATTAGGAACATATTCTTGGAAATAAACATAATTCTTTTGCCGGAAAGAGTTATAAAAGGTTTGTCTCCCGTTTCTGGAAAAAGCCTGTTCAACGATTTTTCGAGCTTGTTCCGGGCTTTGTACCATTTCTACACCCATTGATCCTGAAGCCGGAACAATTTTCGATATGAAAGGATATCTTAAAGTTTCGATTATGCTTAATGCATCCTCTCTATCGTGTGACACAAAGGTTTTAGCAAATTGGAGATTGTGCAGTTTAGCGATATATGCTTCGATTTCCTTATTCTCATATAAAATTGCATGTTCTGCAGATGGGTAGGTTGTCTTGCCGAGAAATTTTTCCAGGAAATAGTATTTGTCCCGCATCTCTTGTAAATACCAAAATTGGCTTCCCAAAAAACCAAGAATAATATCAAATTCCTTTGCTTTCTCAATCCAGTCGTGGGCATAAACGTTATAAATCTCATAATCAAATGAATTGTGGTCTAAAAAACGGCAGTGCTTGGTCCATTTCGGATAAACACCCCAGTCTTGCACGATTCCAATTTTGGGCTTTTTTACATGGGTTGGCCAGTCGATGGTAAGAACATCCACTACATCGAGGCTGTCTCGATCATCAATAATTTCAGCACCGGCCATGGGAAAATATTGCCGTATGCGAGAAAAAAGCAGGGTTTTTCTGAGCATCTTGATGGCTTTTATATCCTTCATCCTACTCAACATAAATTCCACTCCTTTTGAATTTCAAGTGATACATGACACAAATAATGTAGCAGGAATTTGTGTTACGAATTTCAATTTACTGTCTTTATTTTCCACCTTGCTTGAAAAACTTGAAAGGTACTAAGCTGATCGCCAACTGTCGTTCAGTACGTTTCATCCCCAAAAACCATACTACTACGATATAAACTAAAGAAACGATTGCTGCCGAAACGCCAAGCGAGATCCACCCGTTTGGTATGTAAAACCTAGTTATTGCAATGGCTGCTACCCATACCAATAGTGTGCCCACTGTACTGGTAATAAAGTCTGGGAAAAATGCCCACCACCGCAAGTTCATGATTCGAGCAGTGTAAATAGGGAGATATATGGCGTTTCTCGCTGTCCATGCAATAGTGCTCGCTAGTGCAACACCTGCCACTCCTAAAGAACTACCCTTAGCAAAAACCACAGCGAGCGCTAGAAAAGCTACACTTGTAATTATCGTAGCAATTCCTGGCCAACGAACTTTGTTATGGGCATTTTGAACACGAAGCAAAGGCTTCATAGACAGATTCAAACTTAAATGACAAACTGTAATGATGAGCAAAATATCCAGATACGCGTAGGATGAACCAAGCCAAAGCGAAAGAAGTGGACGGGCAAAGCCACACATGAGGCCGACTGGGAGTGCCAAGGCCCAACCCAATATCTTAATCGCCTGCGAGGTAACACGTTTTACTCCAAGGAAATCTTCTTGTGCATACTTTAGCAATATCACAGGCCTTATGGCGGTATCTGCAGCAAACACAAGATACTCCATCAATAAAGCCAGTTGTATGACGGATGCATAGCCACCTGTCATTGCAGCTCCAAAGAAAATATTGATAATGATCAACCCTACATTACTCAGAATCATCGTACCCAAAGTATTCACGAGAGTCCACCATCCCATATCCCCCAAGTCTAATAAACGTGAAAAATCGAACTTTTTAACATCAATATTTAATTCAGGCGTTAACTTACGCCAAAGCCAAATTGAACCCAATAAAGTAACAAATGCACTAAGGAGAGCACCGCCTCCTGCATACCACAAACGATTGGTAAAAAAGTAAAACATAATAAAAATAAATCCGATTTTCGTCACCAATCCCAAAAAATTGACGATATTGCTCAAAAGAAACTGGCTATGAACAAACGTTGATAAGGCAAAGACCCCTGCCAAAACCGTAACAAAAAAAGATAGAGATACAGCAACGACTAACCACTTGGCGTCTGTTTCCCATCCTGGTACAACATTAAATAGGGTAGGGAAAAATACTGAAAGCAGGATTGCGACGGGTATCATCAAGAGAATAAGCCCTGCAACTCCAAACAAGGCTGAGTTGAAAGTTTTGTTTGCAGTGAGGTGATCTCCTGCATCCAAGTCAATCGCTAAAAAACGGCAAATCGCATCATTAAGGGAATTAGTTATGATTGCCATATAACCTATGATTGAACTTGCTAGGGGAATGATTCCAAAGCCAGCAATGCCAAGCTGGGCAATTAAGAACGGTGTCAACCACAAGTTAACAAGTGTCTGTCCGATGACCAATCCATAGTTCGATACAACATTTACCAAGAATCTTTGGCGTGCACCCTCAGTACCAATCCGTTGCTCGGGAATGATTATGGGCTCGTTTTTATTCACATCAAGAACGTTTGTCATAGCTTAAGATTTTCTCTGAAAAGACCTAACGAATTGTCGAATTAGGAGAATAAAACAATAATATAGAGTGCATGCTTCCCATAAATAAGTTGTTAGCGCTC
>Ga0105091_10000349_pt1 | contig 19064 bp, 18 predicted proteins | sample PPLLak1March2015_FD_87022 | JGI IMG/M metagenome (GOLD analysis project Ga0105091, IMG submission 87022) | Freshwater sediment microbial communities from Prairie Pothole Lake near Jamestown, North Dakota, USA - PPLs Lake P7 Core (1) Depth... | ecosystem: Environmental > Aquatic > Freshwater >... | reverse complement strand
TGTGCTTTTTGAAATAGCCAAATCAGTTCGTAAATTCCATGTGGAAAACCTATCTGAGTCAGTTAAACGGGACTACTAATAAGCGAGGTTATAAAAAAATTGATTCTACGTCAGCGAAACACAATAATCACTACTCGTCACGTATTTTAATCACGACAAATCCTATTTCAACTCAAAAAATAAAAGTGTGATCTGTGAGTAATCAAAGGATGTCATTACAGAGATAAGATCAACCCCAGATAACCATGTTAGCAAGAGAATATCCCATCAGCCACCAGCTACCAAGGCTATTGAAGCTACGAGGCAATTATTGGGACAATAAATGTCGATGCAGTAAAAAAGGGGGTGAATTCATTAAGATAGTTTTTCTTTTTTTAATAGTATACTAATGCACAAGTGGGTCATAGAAAAGGCGTGTAAATACAGTTTAGTTATCCAAACTCTTGTATTATCCCTAAAATGGAATAAAATCAAATATGGTCATATCTAGCAACGAATTCATCTGATTGTCATTTTGGTCTGAATAAGTCATTAATGCTCTTAACCTTCTTGATCTTCGTTATTATGACCACAGAAGTTATGGATATTGCAAGAACTAATGCAGCAAGTGGGCCAAATTCTGGAACAATGTGTGTCCCAGTGATCTCTATCTGCTCGGATCCGTTACCGAATTCTATACGCAATATCCTCGCTTGAGTATTGTTCATGATTTCATCATAAGGTACGAACTGTCCATCAATAAATACGGCATACTCATCGTCCGCGTTCGATTGCTTTTTGGAGTCTATAACATCTCTTGGAAGTTCGATGGTCAATATCCCATCAGAGACTGCCGAGATTTCAGCAGCCAGTGTTATATTATCTCTTTGGACCCACATTGCCTTCAATTGATTGTCTCCACTGATCTGATATCTGATCTGAAACGAAGCATTCCCCATCTCTAATGCTTTGGTATTCACAAGATAGGAAGTAGCAGTCTCATTTTGTTGAGATATCATCTCATTTTCCTGTCCGTATGCAGTAAAGGAGGAAATTCCGATAAACATGAATAATGCCAGTACTACGAAGCCGGTTAAGAGAAAATAATGTTGTCGTAATATTTGGACTTTAGCGGCACTAATTGAAAACAAATTTCTCAGGTTTAGTTGAAGATAGTGGTTTTAAAGCTTTGGCTATTCGTATAATGTTTTCGCACGAATCAGTTGCATTGCTCCATTTACTCTAACATGTAGGTTAGTTCATACTCTCAGGTTACATCTAAATAGGCAGCCTGTCGTATTGGAAGAAGGTCATAGGAATTGGACGCTGTTGCAGGAACTAAGTTCCGAGAATTGAGCTTGACTGATAGACTAGATCTAATTAAGAAGAATGCTTCTCTTGAGGACAGGGACATCCATTTTCTCAAGGATTCAGCGAATAGCTTGGGTTTTGATAATGTGAATAGAATGATAGAAAATGCGATAGGAGTATTTCCCGTCCCAATGGGAATTGCGACAAACTTTTTGATTAATGACTTGGACTATCTTATCCCTATGGCAATAGAAGAGCCGTCTGTGATTGCTGCTACAAGTAAAGCGGCAAAAATAGCCAAACTCACAGGCGGATTTCACGCTGAAGCAGATGATTCTCTAATGATTGGTCAAATTCAAGTGATCCCAGATGATAAACCTCATGAGGCAATTTCAAGAGAGATTCTCAAGAAAAAAGATGAATTGTATAGGATTGCCAGTTCCAAGGCTAGATCGTCAAAAGTAGTAGAAATAAAACTCAGAGCCGTCCAAGACGAGAGCCAGCTAGGCATGGGCACCATGATAATTGTTGAACTTATAGTCAACACTCATGATGCGATGGGTGCCAACGTAGTGAATACGATGTGCGAAGCAGTCGGACATACCATTGAGAGTATTACTGGCGGCAGGACGATATTGAAGATCCTTTCGAACTATTCGGTGCGGAGACTGGTTAGATGTAGAGCTACATTCCCGAAAAATCAAATTGGAGGAGATATCGCCGTAGAACGAATCCTATATGCATATGCTCTAGCCTATTCAGATGTCTACAGAGCTGTTACACACAACAAAGGTATCATGAACGGTATTGATTCAGTAGCATTGGCGACTGGGCAGGACTTCCGTGCTATTGAGGCTGCCGCTCACGCTTATGCTAGTAGAGGAGGTCGTTACAGGTCATTGTCAAAGTGGTTTAGAGATGAAAATGGTGATCTTGTTGGTGAATTGGAAATGCCTATGGCTGTAGGGATTGTGGGTGGAGTGACAAAGGTACATCAGATGGCCGCGACGAGTTTAAAGATTCTAAAAGTCAATTCTTCCCAAGAACTTGCGATTGTAATCGCATCTGTGGGTCTAGCTCAGAATTTTGCAGCGCTACTGGCATTGGCTTCTGAAGGGATCCAGAAAGGGCACATGAAACTACATTCAAGAAATATTGCTTTTATGGCAGGGGCAAGAGACGATATGATAGACATTATATCCGAACATCTTGTCAAGGAAGACAAAGTAAACCTGTCTAGAGCTAAAGAATTGATGGTTAAATATAGCCGAGACGGTCAAATCAATGATTAGATATATACAAAGGATCTGGCAATTCTCAAGCATTTAGCCATGTCTATAGTTAAGTTTGCAATTCCAAAAGGCAGTATTGAAGATGCAACATTTAGAGTACTCGAACAAGCATGGCAGACTGTTAGTGGTCATGGACGAACATATCGCATCAAACTCAGTGATCCAGATATCGAAGTGAAAATCCTACGCCCTCAAGAAATTCCTACTTATGTTCAAGAAGGTTTCTACGATGTTGGAATAACTGGTAAGGATTGGGTCAGAGAAGCCAACGCATATGTTTCTCCTTTGCTTGATTTGGAGTATGGGCGCGTCAGCCAGGTCATTGCAGTACCTGAGATTTTTCCGGTCAATAATTTATCGGAACTGATCACAGAATTCGCGGAAAAGAAGAAGACTTTGAGAATTTCGTCTGAATATCTTACGACCACTTCTTCACATATAAAATCTAATAGTGCATACACTAGGTATTTTGGCGATTCTGATCCCCAGATCATTACCCCATGGTTGCGTGTAGGAACAAACAAGAATGTGCAGATATTCCTTTCTTTTGGCGCGACAGAAGCTAAACCACCAGAAGACGTTGATGCGATCTTTGATATTACTGAAACAGGAACGACCATAATGCAGAACAATCTTAAAATTATAGATACTGTAATGGAGTCGTCTGCAATATTAATTGCTAATAAGACGTCATTGATGAATATAGGTAAGAGAGAAAAGATTGCAGATATGCTCGCTCTATTGAAGGGAGTAGTTGAAGCGAGAAAAAAAGTTCACATTTTTATGAATGTTAAAGAAGAAAATATTAGTCCCATTCTTGAAAATCTTCCCGCTCTCAAGAGGCCCACAATAAGCAATCTAAGTGAAAGTGGATGGTATAGCGTTAGCACGATAATAGACAAAAACGAATTTATCAAAATCCTTCCATTATTGCGGAAGAGAGCTCAAGGTCTTGTAGTAAGTGAACCAAGGCAGATTCTCCAGCTTGACGAGATCAATATTGATGACCATTTGTAAAATAGTTGAAGATGATGAATTTGTGCGATAGCTATTCTGCTTACTGTAGATAATTTGATGCCCGTGCCCATAACTCCATTCTATTTATGAAAGCGTTACCTGAGATACTATTCTATTTTAATCTCATTAAACCGCGTTGATCCATACGAATAAATTATATTTTATTCTTAGAATTAAGATAAATGTGCAAAAATCTCGAGGACTGAAGCCTCGATGTGCCTAAATCTTGATGATGAGGATCTCAAAACCTACTCACAGCATGTATGCTGTCAATACACAGTTCTCGAGGGTAAAGAGATGATGCATTAAATGGACAACCCTACTCATGCCGCTGCATTCCCTATAGCGAAGCGGATACCACCAGCAGATAGAAAAACTAGCGTGCGTGTAGGACAACGGTATGAAACAAGATATGCTGTCTTAGTAAACGACATGTTAAATGATTTTGTTCATGGGAAATTAAGATCAAATAGAGCTTCTCACATAATCCCAAAATTAAGAGCATTATTGGATGCTGCGAGAGAGAGAGATATTCCAATTTTTTATTGTAATGATGAACACGAAATTTCCGACCCTGAACTTAAAATATGGGGTCCTCATGCCATAAAACTTACGCCGGGATCCAAAGTGATCCACGAACTTGAACCACGATCAACTGACTATGTGGTTCCAAAAAGAAGCTATGGTTCTTTTGACAATACTAATCTTGATAAGCTTTTAAGAAGCGTATATGAAGGACAAGGAGCTAACACTCTGATTATAACTGGAATACACACACACATTTGTGTCAAACATACTGCATATGGCGGATTTATTAGGGGATTCAATATGATTATCCCTGAAGATTCTGTCACTGCATTCACAGAAGAAAACCATAAGTCAGGCCTACAGTACATAAAGGAGAACTATGGCGCTACGATTAAAAGGACTTCACAGTTACTCAAAGAACTAAAATCATACTAGTTTAATACCATATGTGAGTTTTTGTATGACAGTATACAGTTGGTAAAGAAACTAAATCAAAAATGATATTACCCGTCTAAATTTTAAAGAGGACAATAACTCTGCGATTGCAATCCAACCAACTCAACGTAATGACTTAGCGACATATTTGATGCAGGTCATTTACATGCTCGATCAATCCGGATTCGCTTGAGGAATATTATATTATTTATTCAGATAATGATCTTATCATCGAAAATGAATTAGAATTAACGGTAGAGACAACGAATCCGAGATTGAGCTGGAAATATTCCGTTTGCAACGTGTGCTAGATGCGATTTGAAATCTGCTCACTGATAAATAGAATCCATTGAACAGGATAACTTCTCCTCGCAAAAAGAAGTAAATGTACCCAATTGATTATCGTTCTACACTTTAGTATGACTGAAAAATGCTCCATTATTATATTATAGAGCAGAGATAACAAATGAAATAGGCATCTACAGAAGTACAAAAACCATTGAGAACTTCATTGTAATTTATACTCTAGTTTCAATCAAGGAATAGTAGATTCTATTACTCACTTGCAGGAGGTCTGAAATCAATCACCCCAGAGATGTCCAATATGTCTAATTCGTTAGCCATTTCTTGAGCTTCTGCAGTTTCATCATCTTCATTCATACATCTATTATAGAAATTGCATTTGGGGCACTTCAAATTCCTCTTGGACTGAGAAAGCCTAGGAAGGATAGACACATCGGAATGTTCAAGTGCTTTCCTGAAAAGATTTTTTCTTCTAACCATTTCGTTCTTCAAAATTTCCCTAACAATATCATCTTGTCGCAGATGGACACTCCAACTTTCTATAAACGGCCCTTTCGCATCATGAGGTCGAAGAAAGTAATCCCCCTTCGAATCACTTTTTATCCATCTCAGTTCTTTCGTATTATACCTAATGGAAATGACTCCTCGTTCAACGCCTGTTATTACAAGATAATATAACAATTGGCGCAGATATGATCTGAACTTTTCATCGGCAATGTTTAGTCTATTGAAGTTCAAAGTGTCTTTGAGTTCAACAACAGAATCGTCAGACATTATATCCGGATGCGCAAGTATTCCGTCGAATTTAAGATTTGCTTGGGAGACGCCTATATTTGCAAGCTGAGTTATAACAAATTCGCTAGACTCTCCTCTGATGAAATGATATATAGATTCATCAGATATCGTATCAATCTCTGGAAATTTACGTGAATAATACTGTTTTCTTATACATGATGAAGGAATAATATCTGAGACATGCACTTCATCTTCAGACCGCCTTTTCTGGCTATATCTAGATCTTAGATTCAGTTTGAGTATATTAGTAAATTCATCATCTCGTCTGACCAGTACAGTCATATCTCAGTAAGACAAGATTTAGATCGGTACATAAAAAAAACCTCAATATGATAATCTTTACAGGACTTGGATAATCGCTGTCTTTTGACTTGAACTAAACTGTTCATAATACTATTTCAATAATCTAATTTGATCCATTTTTGTGTTCCTATCATCATGGATTGGCAAGATGTTATCTAAGTTTTGCCTCTACTGCTTTGCATTTTTTGATGAAAAAAATCTCGTCAACGGTGATGATTGACTAGTCAATTGATAAGCAACACACTAGCAGGCAAGCTAATTATAGACAATGAATTTCATTTTGCTAAGCTTAAACCAAGACCACCATGTTAGGAGAAGATTACAACATCGAAGAGTTTCGTTAATGATAGAATAGATTAGTATCCCCTCAGGAAGCCCAAATTCTACTCAAATAAGATTATCTATTGTAGGCCACTTGGCGTACAAGATATATTCCTGTTTCATTCCCCTCTAACTGCAACGTAAATTGTCCGAGAATAATAGTGATCTAGATGGTGTTGAGAATTCTTGAGAATTATTGATATAAAAAATGTGCAGTTAGATGTTGCAAATTTTAGGAAGGTACATGAAACTTTATCAGATAATATTATAAAAAAGACAAGTGCTATTATAACGTCAGTAGGAAAGTCTGGGGATCGTGCACTCCTTAAGTATACTAAAGAATTCGAAGGCGTCGAACTGAAAACTCTTAGAGTGTCTGAGGACGAAATTAGAACTGCATTTAAAAATGTCACTTCTTTGCAGCTAAGATCAATACATGCAATGCGAAAGAGATTGATTAGATTCGAATCTGATTTGTTTGATCATCTGAGTAACATCGAATCACGATTTGACCGAACAAAAGTAACAAGACTGCTTAGACCTATAGAGAGTGTTGGTTGCTATGTACCAGGAGGGAAAGCTAGATACCCTAGTACCTTACTGATGTGCTGTACTCCAGCAAATGTGGCTGGCGTCAAGAGATTAGTTGTGATCACTCCTCCTCGGAAGGATGGAAGTATTGATCCTCTGACCCTGGTCGCTGCTGATATCTGCAAAGTACAGGAAGTCTACAAACTTGGAGGAGCTCAAGGAATAGCCGCACTAGCCTTTGGAACAGAAAGCGTTAGGAAAGTTGACAAGATTGTGGGACCTGGAGGTATTTTTGTAACCGCTGCCAAAAATATGGTTTCCGACAGGGTTGCAATCGATATGGTAGCCGGTCCTACAGAATTGTTGGTATTTGCTGATTCAAAATCACATCCTCGGCTCGTAGCTCTTGATTTGATCTCTCAATCTGAGCACAGTAGTGACACACTCTGTGGTGTTGTAACGACATCGAGACGCATGGCGATGCGAGTTAAAGAAGAGATTAATGTGCTGATCAGAAGCAAAGAGGGTATCCCAAGGCGCGATATAATTTCGAAAAGTCTTAATGGGAATGGTTTTCTTGCAATATGCAAACAAGAATCTGATGCTATCGATTTTATAAATGAATTCGCGCCTGAACATTTAGAGGTAATGACTGTTAACGCGGCTTCGGTAGTTAAAAAAATAAGATCTGCAGGCCTCATTCTTATAGGAAAGGACACTCCATCTGCAGCTAGTGATTATTGCCTAGGTTCAAATCATGTGTTACCTACCCGGGGATTTGCTAAGTCGCGAGCTGCATTATCTGTCTTGGACTTTCTAAAGATGATAAGTTGCATTGAATTAAACGGAAAAGAGCTAAAAAAGATTGAATCTTGTGTAAGGGAAATCACGACTGCAGAGGGATTATTTAATCATTACAGAGCAGTAGAAGGAAGATTTTGGAAATGACGTCAGAATGGCTCTCAAAAAGGCTTCTGGAACTGTCCAAACTTGACGCATATGTCAAGCCCGCTACTCGTGACAGAGTTATAAAAATGGATGCCAATGAGAATCTTGCTTTGTCTCCACAATTCCTAAATGATATTGTGTCTAAAGCAGTCTCCATGACTGACTTGAGATATTATCCTGCCGAAGAATTAGAGAAGTTCCATGATGAATTATCAAGATATTTGAACATGAACAAGAAGCATATTGCTGTTAGCAATGGTTCAGATCAAATCATAGAATCTTTGTTATCGACGTTAGGAAAACGAGGTAATGTTACTATTGTTGAACCCACTTTCTCATATTTCATAAACCGATGTAAATTACATGACATACCGATTGAAAGTGTTCCTTTGAACGAAATAGACAATAGCATTCCGCTATCAAGATTTATGAACAGTGCAAAAAAATCAAATATTGTATATATTTGTTCTCCTAATAATCCTACAGGAAATCAGTTTGACAAAGAGACAATGCTAGACATTGTTGAAACACTAAACGACAAGTTGATAATAGTTGATGAAGCGTATGTAGAATTTGGAAATTATAGTTTATCCCAATTCGTAGCTAAGTATGATAATTTGATCGTTCTTCGGACTATGTCAAAAGCGTTTGGATTAGCTGGTGCAAGGATAGGGTATCTAATCTCCCATGAGAATTTGGCAGAGATTTTTAGAACACATATCCAATCCCCCTATCCGATTAATAGCTTGTCACTATCCGTAGCCACATCCGCTTTATCCTCGTCACAGTACTTTTTGGAGATAGTTCAATTAATCAGACAACAAAGAGACAATTTGTTTCTAATCCTTAGAAAAATGCAAGGAATTAAACCTTTCCGATCGGACGCAAATTTTGTCTTTTTTGAATCTTTTGATTTATACGACTCAATTCAAGAAGAGCTTAGTCATGAATTGATATCAATTAAGGCTTTAGGTGATTTTTGTGAATATAGAGGGTGCTTTAGGGTTACAGTGGGTACTGAAGAAATGAATGATAAATTTATCGACTCGATGAGAAAAATCATGTCAAAGGATGGATAAAACTGTCTCACTCACCAAGTTTCATTAATGGAGGGTACTCAAGTTCTACAAGAAGAATTTAGATGGCATACTCTTTGATGTGGATGGAGTTCTGATAGACACTCGACTATCGTATAATCTTGCTATCAAAAAAACGGTCAAACATGTTCTCGACATTTTGAATATGGCCAAAACAATTCAGTCCGTATCAGACAGTATCCTACTTAAAATGCGTCGAACTGGAGGCTTTAATAACGATATTGATACTACTTATGCCCTGATTCTCACTTCATTGGTAAGTCAGATTACAAACACGAAAGAATTAGAAAGCCTTCTTTTTGGTGCAACCAATAAGATTGATGCAGGAGGCATAATTTCTGTAGAAAGGTATCTGTCGACACTCTATTCTAAAGCTACAGTTGAGAGAATAAAACTCAAGTTGAGTTATCCTGGACCTGTTGGAGGGAGTATTGTGACAACTGTGTTTGATGAAGTTTTTTATGGAGGAGAACTATTTAAGCAAAGATACGGTATTTATCCTAAACACTATTTTGGTGACGGTTTAATCGATAATGAAAAGGTTCTGATTACCAGGAGCACTACAAGATTCCTGTTAAATAGATTTAATAATAGTATTGGAGTTGTTTCAGGAAGGAGTAAATTGGCCTTTGAGTACTCTCTTCAAGGGATATTATCAACTTTTAACAAAGAAGCATGCATATTTTTGGAAGACGAACCAAGAAAAAATGCAAAGCCTAATCCTTATGGAATTAGAAAAGCTATGAAACGAATGCTAACAAAGCATGCTATATACGTTGGTGATTCTGTAGAGGATATAATTATGGTAGGAAAGGCGAAAGAAGAAATGGGACTGGATGTTGAGTTCATTGGAATATATGGATTGAGTCCTAAACCTATGGAAACTAGGAAAGCTCTTAAGCAGAATGGTGCAGAGTTAGTATTAAGAAGCGTCAATAATCTGCCAAATATATTAAATAATGTAATGTGAATACTTGATCGCATTTGATTGAAGAAAGTAAGCATGAAAGGATTGGTGAAACTACTCGCTCCACCAAAGAAACAAATATCAAAGTTACAGTCAATCTAGACGGAACGGGAAAAGCGAACACTTCCTCAGCTGGATTGCCTTTTATTAATCACTTAATAGAATCTCTCGCAAGACATAGTATGATTGATATCAATGTACTTGCTAATTCAAATGATAATATTGTACACCACTTGATCGAGGACACCGCTATCTCTCTTTCCCGTGCTTTAGACAAGGCACTAAGCGATAGGAAGCATATCTTTAGGTTTGGTTATGCAATCGTCCCGATGGACGATTCTTTGACGATCGCTTCTATTGACCTTGTCAGGCGGCAATATAGCAGGATTTCGTTGTCTCTCATCAACAATAAGATTGAGGGAATTTACAAAGAAGACATAGAGCATTTCGTTCGATCGCTTGTGGAGAACCTTAACGCATGTGTTCATATTGATGTTAAGTACGGGGAAAATGATCATCACAAGGTTGAATCTGTAATAAAGGCATTTGCGATCGCATTTCGTATGGCTATAAATTTTGATCCTAGGAGTCAAGGTGTTGCCAGTACCAAAGGCGAAATGTAATGGCCAGACTGGCTATTTTCGACTATGGAGCTGGAAATCTATTTAGTTTAGAATCCTCCATCCGGAACAATGGGGCTAAAAAAGTATCAATAATAAGAGACATGAACACCTTAGACGAATTCGATGGTCTGGTACTACCAGGAGTAGGGAATTTCGATCCTGCGATAATATCTCTTGAACCCTTCAAAGGAACACTTGAAAAAGCATCCGTAGGGGGAACACCAATTCTGGGCATATGCCTAGGAATGGAAATGTTCCTGGAGAAAAGTGAAGAAGGGAAACTGGATGGACTCAAATTGTTAGAAGGTTACGTACAGGTGCTTGACAAGAAACAAGTAAAGGTTCCACATATTGGTTGGAACAATCTGATTATTACTAATAAGAGAGGCAAATTACTTAGAGGCGTACAGGACGGATCATGGGTATATTTTGTTCATTCATATAGAATCGTATCACAAGAAATGGAGATCACTATGGCTAGCGCCGAGTATGGGACTAGGTTTCCTGTAGTAATAGAGAAGGATAATCTCTTTGGGACCCAATTCCATCCAGAAAAATCAGGAGCAATAGGTGAGAAGATTATTAAGAATTTCATTGGAGTGTGTGATAAGAGTAGATGATGGTCATCCCTGCAATTGATCTGTTGGATGGGAAAGTTGTAAGATTAGTGAAAGGGGATCCTGATACTAAGACCATCTATAGCGACGATCCTGTTGAAGTGGCTGAGAGGTGGGCTGCTGAGGGGGCAGAAATGTTACACATAGTTGATCTAGACGCAGCATTACAGACGGGAAATAACAATCGGAAAATGATATATAAAATAGCAGCATCTATTCAGATACCGGTACAGGCTGCTGGAGGAATAAGATCAGTTGATATTATTAATGAAATGCTGAAAAATGTGAATAAGATCGTTCTAGGCACGATCGCTTTTCAGGAACCAGATCTTATAGGAAAGATGATCAGGAAAAAGAAAGAAAGGATCGTACTTGCTGTAGATCATCGGGATAGAACGGTAGTAGTAAATGGTTGGAAAGAAAAGACGAATTTCTCGATTCAAAACGCCATTTATGATTTTCAAGCAGTAGGCATTTCAGAATTTTTACTGACAAGTGTTGAGAAAGATGGTACTCTTTCCGGCCCAGATTTATCTAGTTTACGACACGCTTCTACTGTTCCCGGTGCAAAAATAATTGCAAGTGGAGGAATTTCCAGCTTGGAAGATATCCTGCGAGCACGAACAGCCGGGTGTTCTTCAATAATCTTAGGCAAAGCACTCTATGACAGAAGGATAAGTATCGCGCATGCGAGAGCCCTAGCGTAATGATATGACACTTGCAAAAAGGATTATTCCTTGCTTAGACGTTGATGCCGGTAACGTTGTCAAGGGTATAAATTTCTCTGATGTGAAAATCGCTGGTGACCCTGTATTCTTTGCAAAAAAATATACTCATGAAGGAGCAGATGAGATAGTCTTTCTTGATATCAATGCTTCACATGAAGGCAGAGAAGCCTTAAAAACTGTTATCAAAGAAGTAGCAAGGGTTATCAACATACCATTTACCGTAGGAGGTGGTATCAGGAATCTTCATGATGCAAGAGAGATTTTGTTAAGCGGGGCAGATAAAGTCTCAATAAATACTGCGGCAGTAAAGAATCCGGAACTTGTATCTCAATTGATGAATCTTTTTGGTAAGCAATGTGTTGTTGTGGCTATAGACGTAAAACGGCATCACGTTGGCCACTCAACTGAAAAGAAGAGTTGCTGGTTTGAAGTAAGAATATTAGGTGGCCGTGAAGGAACAGGCATTGAAGCAATAGAATGGGCAAAGAAAGTAGAAAAACTTGGAGCTGGAGAAATCCTGTTAACAAGTATTGATAAAGACGGGACTGAAAATGGATATGATCTTGAATTGATTCGAGCAATCAGTAGAGCAGTTCGGATTCCAGTTATAGCTTCTGGTGGATGTGGATCACAAGAACACATACTAGAAGTATTTCGTAGGACCGATGTAGAAGCTGCATTAGCTGCCTCAATTTTTCATTATGAAAAAGCAACTGTAAATTCCGTGAAGCAGTATCTCAATGAAAACGGGGTAAACGTCAGAATTTGAAAGCTTCAGCCGTAGAACATCTACTTACATGGCAGGGTAAAGCAAAAGGTGGTACCTTTCTCTCCTTCTGTATTGTTTTGGACCCAGATTCTACCTTCATGCGCTTGTATAATACTCTTTGATACGAACAACCCTAATCCAGTACCCTTATCTGACCTTGTGACAAACTTTTCAAAAATCCTTGGCACGATAGCTGGATCTATACCACAACCAGAATCTGTTACTGCAACAACAGCAATCTGCCTCCCTTCATTTTCTTGCTGTCGTTCTTTTCTTAATGTTACTAATACAGTCCCTTCACTTGTGAATTCTAAGGCATTACCTATTATATTGCGAACAACTTGAGATATCCTTTCTTTATCAGCTTCGACAACTATATTTTCATTTGGAGGTTCATATAGTACAGATACGTCTTTTCCGCTACTTGCAGAATCCGTACTTTCTTTGTAATAGTTTTGTACTATGCTAAAGAGCAAATCATTCAACTCGAATCTAACTTTTCTTAAAGTTAATCTCTGACTCTCGATTCTACTTGCATCAAGTATATTTTCCGCAAGCCTTTGGAGCCGTTCGGCATTTCTAATGATGACATCTAGTGATTCTTGCTCCTTACCTTTCATGTACTCCTTCTCATATCTGAGAAGATGAGCTAAACCAACTATAGGTTGAATAGGTGTCCTTAGCTCGTGTGCGGCAACGTTCATGAACTCTTTTTGCATTCGATTTGCCTTTTTTGATTCTAAATTAATAACTCGCTCATTCCAAAGCAGTTCAAACATCCATCTATACAAGTCTGCACTTCTTTTGTTATTTGAATAGATGGCAAAACCAATCGCATCTAGAAAGCTTTCTGCTTCTGGTTTTACGAGCTCCACTCTTAGGAACTTTATGCTATCAATTATGTACAGTCCATGCTGTGAATTGCTGCCATCGATTAATTTAACATTCGGTGAGGCATTGAATATTTTTTTCTGAATCGGTTTATTCTCTTCAGATAACGGGCAGATAATCTTTATTACCGCGCCATTTCTGGACGCTTCTAGCAATGAATCAACAACACCAAGTCTATCTATTCTTATCAAAGCTCTATCATTGGGGAGAAGTAACACGACCTCGTTTACTACAGATTTTGCCAAATCGATCAGAATCTCACTTATCCTCTTAGTGTCATTGATGATTTCGAAGAATTCTGCCTGTACACCCCTCTCTATTTCTTCAATTCTCTGTTCAGCCGGGATAGACTTATCCCAAAGACTATTGAATAAATATTGTTGCTGATCAATAATACCCTTGACATTACTGTAAATAATATGTGATTGAATCGAAGATTGAATTTCTGCGTTAGAAGTCGCGATACCAATATAATCGGTATTTCTTACAGCAAAGTTTGCTTTAATCCCCTCTACATGGCGAACGACTTCGGCAAATTTCATCAACTCCTTACAATCGTTTATATTTTCACTGTCAATGTCTGTAAGGAATCTTAATCTAATGCCTCCGTGTTCATTTTTGGCATTTACCATCAGTTTCTTGTAAACCTTAAGAACAAATGCTGGAGCATTAGAATCACCACAGGCGTCTATTCTATCTTCACCAGATAAAAACTGTAATATGGAATTCATTATATTTTCTTCACCATACAATACTTCTGTCTTTTTAGAATGATTATCTTGAGAAGATATCAAGTGGCCAGGTATTAATGTATGCTAGATTTATAATTAAGCATTACTAAATTTTGAAACGAACACACGTACGAGATAGTAAGTTTTGTTGCTCTTGTGATAAGCGCTATTTGTGGAGAAATTTGAAGGTTAAACCATGGAAGCTAAATTTACCTCTATAATTCATATATTGATAATAGTTACCCCATTTCGGTGATGGATTGTTACCCAAATTGTCGAGATATTATGTATTGGAGATGAATTACTAACAGGATTAGTCTTAAATACCAACTCAGAGTGGCTCTCGAAGAAGATTACAGGAATCGGTGGATCTGTAAATAGGGTTACGATAGTAGGTGATGACGTTTGTGAGATTTCATCGGCAATAACCGAATCTCTAAAAAGAGGAATAGATTGGTTAATAATATCAGGAGGTTTAGGTCCGACTCCCGACGACAAAACATTGGAAGGTGTTGCTTCTGCATTAAGACACAAGCTTGAATTGAGTGAAAAGGCAGTGGAGATGATGAGAAAGAGCTATGAAAGACTTTCAATTGAGTATCAGATAAATGAATTTCGGTTAAAAATGGCCATGATGCCTAAGGGTTCCATTCCTATTCAAAATAAAGTGGGTATCGCTCCGGCAGTTCTGATAGAAGTAAAGTCAAGACAACGATCTAGCAGAAGGATTTTTTGCTTGCCCGGGGTTCCCATGGAATTGGAAGGGATCTTTTCAGCTTTTGTAATCCCAATTCTTAAAAAACAAATTAGTACAAATTTCCATGTCATCGAAACCACTCATGAAGTAATAGGAGTAGGTGAATCTTTCCTTACTCCCATCCTCTTCAAGATAAAGGATTCAAACCTTCCACAATCAATGTATGTAAAAACACACCCCAAGGGATATACTTCAGACCATAAACCAATATTGCAAATTCAAATTGTTTCTAAAGGGGAGGATAGAAAAAAAGTTCAATTAAGATATAAAGAGACCTTCAGTCTTCTAATGGACGAGATTGAAAGGCTAAATGGAAAGGTTGTCGCTTAAATGGGGTATTAGGTATCACAAAGCGTGTTTAATTCGTTCGTCGGAAAAATATAAAATGAATTATCTGATTTTTTGTAATGTACTATCTCCTATCTCATTGAATATTCCGCTATGAAAGTATGAAAACCCTTTCTCAACCTCTGTTCTTGACCCATTCAATTGCATGAACACACACTTATCTTATGAAAATAGGAAATGACAAATGCTGTAAGAATAGGACGAAGCAATTTAGATGGATTCTAATTGCTCATTGAGAACAAATCAAGGAAATACTTAGGATAGTTGAGATCGGGTCTATAGATGGCGAGAGTGGTAGTTGTATTGAAATAAATATTCGGAATAATACAAGAGAGAAAAGCTGAAAATTTATGACAAATGGTAAGATCATAGTTCTAGAGGGAATAGACAAATCGGGGAAAACAACGCAATCAAAGCTACTCGTGGATTATGTTAGCTCAATGACAAGCCTTAAGGCAGTGCAAATGAATTTTCCTAATTATAGTACCTTTAGTGGAATCGAAATCCACAGACACCTAAAAGGCCAGACACTATACAATCCACATGCGTTACACGTTTTATTTACACTAAATAGATATGAAGAGAAGCCTGTCATTGAAAGATTACTTGATGAGGGAACGATCATAGTCATGAATCGCTACTATCAAAGTAATATTATTTATGGATTAGCTGATGGGATTACTAGACATGAATGGCTTGAATCTCTCGACGGAGAGATGCCACAAGCTAATCTAATTATAATACTGGACATATCTGTAGAGGAATCTATGTCCAGAAATTTGAATCCAGACGTCAATGAGCAAGATAAGAATTATCTTAGAAAGGTAAGAAGCTACTTTATCAAATATGCCGACGCCTACGGATGGAAGATAGTTGATGCAAACAACAAGTCAAAGGAAGATATCCACAGTGAAGTGATTAAAATAGCTGAGCGATATAAGATAATCTGAATTATCCTATCAAGCCAAGCAGTTATCTGCTTGTTATCGGCCGCCTGTGGTGTTCAATCCGGCTGATTTCTAGTTGTCTGAACAACCTAGAATTCTTCTTAACGATTTACGTAAATGCTAGTTACTGAGATTCAGTATCAATTTTTCTTAATCGTAAGGTTTCCAAAGGTCTTAGATATTCAGCAGGTTAAGGCAAACATTTAGCCAATCATCGACTGATTTCAGAGACTATTTCACCATTCAAATTATCAATGAAAAATGTGAAATTATTCTTCTTATCTGTTACTTTCCACACAAAGTAACTGGCATTGTTTATAGTCGGGTGAGAATCGCCTAAATATCGTCCCACATTATTGGAATTGAGATTTGATTCGTAGAATGACCCATTTCCTTTTATATGCACAAATTCCGTAACAAAATCTCGTCGATCGGAGGAAGTTAAATTTCTACTGTCAATCACAATTGAGATGGCGTTTTCCTTTGATATTGGCGTCCTACTAAGGGTAGGTCTTTCGAGTGAGGTAACTATCCCTATATAAACTAAAATTGTCACAATGATACTAATGGTCACGGTTAATGCAAATTTCTTATCGATTTTCATCTTATACTTTCTCTTTTGTACGCTAGATAAATTCATTGGGGGAGATCTTAATATTTGAAATGTTCCGAGATATTGCAATTGTTGTAGGAAGAAGTGAACTATACAAAAGTAGTGATCCTTAGGTCTAGTAAGTATTTCATTAGTAAATATCTTTGCAGGCAAATGACCGTTTGCCTATAACTTGATGTCTTAATTGTCAATCAATATTCTGACAGCATAACACATAAAAGAATTCCAAAAATGATTATTGCTATTTCTTACCCGCGTCGACTCACAAAGGGTTTAACCTAAATTAAGGCTAGCAATTGTTTAGCCAGGGGTTAATCCTACTTTTATTGAACCTCCCCTGGCCGCTTTTGAAGAAGAAATGGAATAGTTAGACATGTGCTCAGCTTGAATATTGTCTTCCTATGCCACAAATTCTTCCTAGATAATAGCCAATGACATTTCTTTAAACATTTCCCTTCCTGGAGGAACATTTTACTAATTTACATGGAATTCGTGGCTTTCCTTTCCTCCTTATTCTCATTTATTATCAAATGTATAGCATATTCGTATTGAAAACGCATCAAGACTTGCAAACTCTATTTATCATATCCACCACGTAGTGCTGCCGTTGCACTTACTTTTGAATCAGACAAAATGTAGTCAGCCAAGGTATTATCTAGAATTTCTCCCTAGTTGATCTACATCCGTTTGTTATTTTATATGTACACTGCACTTACCATAGTTCCTAAATTATGCTGGTTTATCAGGTCGTCTATTTTGCCCATTACTTTTCTTCGTGCTGCCAGTAGTCATTCCTTCATAACGAGCACAATTAGGATGTGATTATTTTACTCAAATTGTTGCGGCGCTCAAAAGAGACTTGATTTTAATTAGTAGTGTCCAACCTTGAAGTTGCGAATCAACCCCAACATTATTCTGGAGCAAATCCATGATAGTATGATATCTGAGTGTATTCATCTTTAGGCTTCATTTCTACAATTGAAATAAGATTGCCTTCGGGGTCTTCAATTATAGCATGTTTGCCAAATGATTCCTCAGATGGTCTCTTGAAAAAGCTTGCCCCCCTCTTCTCCAATTCCTTGCAAACACTGTCTAAATCGCTTACATTAAATCCTATTAGCGTATTGCGACCGTCGCCCAAACCTTGTTTGACATTTGAGGATTTTTTCTTGTCTCTTTTAGGGTATAGTGCAAGTACCGTAGATCCTTCCTTTGTAGATAATTCTATCCAATCTTCAGATTCTTGTTTGACTTCCAACTCAAGGACATCCCTATAAAAGCTTATTAGTTTGGGAGCGTCTGCAACTAAAAGGATAATTGCGCTGATTTTTCCAAACATCTTAGAACAATGGTTTAACGTTTACGAGCTTTAAAAGTATTTAGACGAAGCATTTCCTTCATATAAATACCTGAATCAAGATATCAGTTTACATACATATGGTGGCGGATACTCCTTTTTTTCCATCCTCATTCTACAGAGCAGACAGCGGAAGAGGAAAGAAGGATATATCAAGTAACTGATGGATTAAATTCGCCAGATACAAAACGGACATACCGTCATGCATTCAAGCATTTTATCGAAATAACTGTAAAGAATGACGATTTACAGACCTTAATTGACACAAAGCCCAGTGTTATTGAGTCCAAAATCATAAGTCATATGGAATACCTGAAGGAAGTTAAGAAGTTAAAATATTGGAGTATCCAGGTATACTGCATTACTTCATTTCTTTGAAATGAATGATGTCGTATTAAATACAAAGAAGATTAAACGGTTTTTACCTAATGATGAAGGTCATTATAATCAGGATAGACCATATTCCACTGATGAAATAGTAAAGATACTGGATAAATGTGATATTCGTTCCCGTGTAATCATCCTGCTCATGACATCCCCAGGAATGAGAATAGGAGCATTGCCATGCCTGCGATTATCGGATATCAAGAAAATGAATGAGTTTGGCCTGTATTTGGCAGACAGAATGCAGAGTCAGAGGCTCTTTGGAAGAAACAGAGAGAGCAAGAAGCACGTATCAAATCATTAGAAGACTGGTTACGAACAGCAGGCTTGATGGATTCATGTGATTGATTGAACTTCAAGACCAATGCTGGGAGTCCGAGGCCTGAAGATGCGTTTTCAGTTCATTCATGAAAAAGCGTTACTAGTCTGATGTAATGTTATTAATAATAAGAATCCGGCGTGACTTCCGTTA
>Ga0105091_10000345_pt1 | contig 19222 bp, 21 predicted proteins | sample PPLLak1March2015_FD_87022 | JGI IMG/M metagenome (GOLD analysis project Ga0105091, IMG submission 87022) | Freshwater sediment microbial communities from Prairie Pothole Lake near Jamestown, North Dakota, USA - PPLs Lake P7 Core (1) Depth... | ecosystem: Environmental > Aquatic > Freshwater >... | reverse complement strand
ATATTATTATAAATAGCGGGGCAACAAGCAGTAAGAAGTCCTTATTGTTAAAAGGAGTTTCATATCAGCAGGCGGTTTCAATTCTCGGAGCCCATTTTAAGAAATAAAACCCGTATTTTAGGAAAAACCCGTGTTTAAGTAGGAATCGAATTTTAAAAGTAAGTTTTTCAGTTCTTAAGAAGAAACTGCAGCTTTCTCAAAGTCTGCAGTTCTTAAAATTCGAATTAATAGTAAGGTTGCAGACAACGTGGCTGATCTTGAAATTTACAGAAAAAGGCTTGAAAGAATCGAAAAACTTCTCTCCGAACTCTCCGAATACTCAGGAAGGGGAGCGATTATCATCGTTGAAGGAAAAAGAGATGTGCTGTCCCTGAAAAGGCTTGGAATTGAAGGCAATTTTGAACTTGCAACCCGACACTCTCTTTTTAATTTCTCCGAAAGAATTGCCCAGCTTGGTAGCGAAGTAGTTATATTAACCGACTGGGACAGAAGAGGTAACCTGCTGGCTATAAAGCTTTCAGGATACTTCGAGAGTTTTGGCCTGAAGCCCGAGCTTGGTATCCGAAATAAACTCAGGCTCATATCTCAGAAAGAAATTAAAGACGTGGAAAGCCTGTACACCTACGTTTCCAGACTGAGATTGAAGACCGGTTCCTGCTCAAAGCAGGATTTCCAATAAATCTGAATCCTAAAAAAGAAAAATTTAAAGGTTAAATTCAAAGGCTAAATTCAAAAATTAATATTAAAGTTAATATTAATAATTGATGAAACTCTTTTATTCTTGGAACTCTTTTATTCTTGGAACTCTTTTATTCTTTATGCATAGGATTGGAAGTTTCTCCTTTCTCCTGAATGATTTCCATACTTTGTGGACTCTTCTGATGGTTAAATGTTCGGTCAAACTCCGGATATTTTGGAAACTTGCCAGCCAGTTCTTCAAACATTTTGTGTCTTGGACTGATAATTATTATATGAGCAGGAGGATGGATTTTCTTCAGCCTGCTAATTGCCGCCCCTGCATGATTGTTCAATTCCACCAGTGCTGCAGAGTTACATTTTGACTTGAGGGATACGCCCATTACACTAACAAGAAGCTCATCAGCATAGTTTGGTTCTATGCATTTTGGAGTAGCTGAAAATTGAATATGTCCGTATCGTTCCAGATCATGTAAGGCTATTTTTACTTTATCCGAGTCGTCTGCCCGGACTAATGCGAATGATTTCATTTTTTACACACCACCAATATACTGAAGTTATCCCCATTTCGATATGGATCTACCCCTATAATAATCTTTGTGTATAAGAGATGCTGAACAGCCAGGTTTTCGAACGTTTCCGGTCTCCTATGACCTTTTAATCGCTTTACGGTGCTGTATATGGTCTGGCCCCTGGGCTGCAAAATTTTATCTCTCTTACGCAAGAGATCTTCAAAAATTATAAGGGTGCCTTGCAATTTCTTTTTTCAGATGTAGTATACGCTTCCAGATAATGGAGTCGCGTATTCTATAGTTATATTCATCGTATATATATTCGTTTTGAAATAATATCTATCATTAAGAAAGCTTTTATCTATTAATAAGAAAGCCTTTGTTTCTCAATAATAAAGCTTTTTTGAGCCTTTCTTTTGCTGGGTTTTTAACGAATTGTATTCTCCTTTATAATGTAAACCGGAGGAGCTAATTCCATAAGGTTGTATCATTAGCCCCCGGTTTTAACAAAATTAAAACGGGAGTACCTTTATCCGCTACATCAGGCCATTAAAGGTCAACTGCTTATTTTAATGAAATTAAAAATAAACTTTAATAAGATAAAGCTGTACTTCACGTGGATTTAGAATAACGAATATTTTAGCAAATTTCCCCTCCAGACATAAAACCATTATCTGAAAATAGATAGAGTTAAACCTCTCAGTGATTAGTACTGAGACTAAAAAGTTACTTGATAATATAGTATCTTTTATTTAGAACTTTACTTATCATATACCGAAACAGTGTAGAAAAAGGTATTAAAAGTATTACAAAACTGTCTTCACTCTCTTCTCTTCCATGCCTATTTTCTAGATACAGCGGGAAGAATTAATACATCTTTGGAATTATGAGTATACCTTAATATTTAAAGAAAAAAATGATTTTCAGTTTAATTCCAGCATTCAATTAATTTCCATTCAATTAATTTCAACCTACAGTTCAATAGTAAAGTCCATTATATAATTCGATAGTAGGTCCATTATCATAATTCAATAGTAAAGTCCTTTACTTATAATTCAATAGTAAAGTCCACTACCTGTAATTCAATAATAAAATCCATTACTTATATCCGATATCGAATAACACCGAATCTCCCGAAATTTACTGATACAATTAACAAGTTGGGCTGCCCAGCTGGCGAATAGGGGCATTCAGAAGTTATCTCTCATTTAGACGGTGATCATATGGCTGAAGATATCAAAACCAAAGTAATACAGGCAAAAAAGGCATCTATTGAACTTTCCAGTGTAAATACCGAAATAAAAAACCGAGCGCTTGAGGCCATGGCTCAGGCTCTGGATACAGAAAGGAAAGCTATTCTGGATGCAAACTCAAGAGACCTGGAATATGCAGCAGAACTGAAACAGAAAGGGAAGCTCACTCAGGCCCTTGTAGACAGGCTTAAAGTAAACGACTCAAAGATTGATGGAATGATCGCAGGAATCAGAGATGTAATTAAGCTCAAGGACCCTGTAGGAGATACCCTTTCCACTCTTGAACTGGACAAAGACCTTATCCTCTACCAGGTGAGCTGTCCAATCGGCCTTATAGGGGTCATCTTTGAATCCAGGCCTGACGTGGTGCCTCAGGTCATGTCCCTTTGCCTGAAGAGCGGGAACGCTACGATTTTCAAAGGCGGAAGTGAAGCCAGAGAGTCAAACCGCACAATTTTTCAGATTCTCGTAAAAGCTATAGAATCCACAGACGGGATGCCAGCCGGGGCTTTCCAGCTTATGGAAACAAGAGAGGAGATAATGGACCTTTTGAGCCTTGACGCCTACGTAGACCTCCTTATCCCCCGGGGTTCAAATGAATTTGTCAAGTTTATCCAGGAAAATACAAAAATTCCGGTACTCGGACACACAAGCGGGATCTGCCATATCTATGTGGACGAGTATGCAGATCTCGATACAGCCTGGAAGGTCTGCTTCGACGCCAAAGTTCAGTATCCTGCAGTATGCAATGCTATTGAAACCCTTCTGGTAAACCGTAAGCTTGCGGAAACTTTCCTGCCGAAAATGGCAGAAATGTACCTTGAGGCAGGGGTTGAACTGCGCTGTGATGAGGACAGTTATGCCCTGCTTGAAAAAAGAGGGCTTTCTCCTATTTCAAAGGCTACGGAAGAGGACTGGAGCCTTGAGTACAATGATCTTATTCTTTCGGTAAAACTCGTTGATACTATAAAGGAAGCCATTGACCACATAAACACTCTCGGTTCCCACCACACCGATGGGATAATAACCGAAGATATCTCAAGAAGAAAAGAGTTCACAGGGCTTGTTGATTCTTCGAGTGTTATGGTAAATGCCTCAACCCGTTTTGCGGACGGCTATCGTTACGGGAAAGGAGCTGAGGTCGGAATCAGCACAAATAAAATTCACTCCCGTGGGCCTGTAGGCATGGAAGGGTTGCTGATCTATAAATATATCTTGCTCGGGAAAGGGCAGGTTGTTGCAGACTATGCAGGAGAAAATGCAAAGCCCTATACGCACAGAAAACTTGATCTTAAATTCGAAGATGTAAACTGAAACCTGTAGAATATTTGTGATATATTTATATATCTGAATTGAAATACCAGCGCAAATTGAGTGCAAGCGATGGAAATCCGGATTGCGGCTGCTGCTTATTTCAGCCGCACTTCCAAAATACTTTAAGAGGCCTTGTTATTGACAGACAGAAAAGAATTTCTCAATGAAGTTAATAAAATCGTTGTCAAGATCGGTACTTCCTCAATTACAAAACAGGACTGTGACAGTACAAAAGAAAACTGCAGTATTGATCCTACCTTTATGGAAAGCATTGCAGCCCAGGTCTCCGAGCTTCGAAGGCGCGGAAAAGAAGTAATTGTGGTAAGTTCAGGGGCAATAGGTGTAGGGCTCCATGAACTGGGTATTGCTCCAAAACCTCGTGAAATCCCTATCAGACAGGCAGCGGCAGCTGTGGGACAGAGCATCCTGATGCGGTACTGGAGCGAAGCTTTTTCAAAGTACGGGATAAAAGTCGCTCAGATCCTTCTTACTTATGAGTTCTATTCTGACCGGGTATCCTACTTGAACCTGAGGAACAGTATCTCCACACTTCTGGAATATGGAGTAGTTCCCATAATAAACGAAAACGACTGTACGTGTACGAATGAGATTGAAGCGATCTTCGGAGATAACGACAAGCTCTCTGCAATGGTCGCAAGCAAAATCGATGCTGATCTCCTGATTATACTTTCGGATATCGACGGCCTTTTTGACAGGAACCCTAAGACGCATAATGATGCCAGACTCATTTCTCTCGTTGAAAAAATCACACCTGAAATCGAAAGTTATGGGGGTGACCCTACAAGCTTTAAGGGCGTAGGAGGGATGAGAACCAAGATAAAAGCTGCAAAGATCTGTAGCATGGCAGGCTGTTATGTCCTGATTACAAATAGCGAAATTAACGATGTGCTTCTGAAAGCTCTTTCCGGGGAAGAGATAGGCACCTTTTTCCTGGCTGAAAGGCATATCCAGAAGAACCGTGCCCGCTGGATCATTCTTGCAAGGGCTTCAGGAACTGTCCGTGTGGACGCGGGGGCAAAAGCCGCAGTTCTCGGAAAAAATAGCCTTCTCCCGGCAGGGATTGTAGAGGTCGAGGGAAGTTTTGACAGGGGAGATGTGGTGAGGCTCGAGTGTGAAGGCAGGATCTTTGCGAAAGGAATTACAGACTATACCTCCGAAGAACTTATGAAAATTAAAGGAGCTCACACCGACGAAATTGAGGGTATTCTGGGCTATAATAATTACAGTAATGTAATAAAAAAAGAGAATATCGGCATACTCGAAGAATTGAATTAAATTTACCGGCATACCCGAAGGGTTAAGTTTGATTTCTCGGGATTCCTGAAATTTAAATTAATTTCTTCTTTTCCGGAATCCCTTATCAATCTATTAAGTTCCTTTAAACCACTAAATTCCTTTAAATTACTGAGTTCCTTTAAACCACTAAATTCCTTTAAACCACTAAATTCCTTTAAACCTCTAAATTTCTTCAAATTAGAAAGTTCCTTGAGATTATTCAATATTACCTGTAAATAATTTTGAGGCAACTGCCTCGATATTATATTTATTTCGAAAATAGGAGAAATGATATATGACAGTTCAGAACCGAAAGATAGGATTTATCGGAGCAGGAAAAATGGGCTCTGCTCTCATGCAGGGAATTATAAAGGCCGGAATTGTAAAGCCTGAAAATCTTGGCGCAAGCGATGTGTACGAGCCTTTCTTGAACGAATTGAAGGTACAGCTGGGAATTAATGTATCGACTGACAATGCTGTTATTGCCCGGGCATCCGATATTCTTATTCTTGCGGTGAAGCCCCAGACCCTGGGCTCGGTACTTGAAAATCTTAAAGCTTACATAACTCCCGATAAACTTATCATCTCAATTGCAGCCGGCATCCCTCTTGCCACTTACGAAAATGCCCTCCCTGAAGGCACAAGAGTCGTACGTGTGATGCCAAACATTGCGGCCACGGTTTCCGAAGCTGCTTCAGGCATTTCTCCAGGCAAAAATGCCACCCCCGAAGACCTGAAAATCGCTCTTGAGATATTTTCTGCGGTCGGTACTGCAGTCCAGGTGCCTGAGTCCCTGATGGATGCCGTTACAGGGCTTTCAGGCAGTGGGCCTGCATTCATCTTTCCGGTAATTGAAGCAATGGCTGATGGTGCTGTGCTTGAAGGAATGGACAGGAAGAGTGCCCTCACTCTCGCAGCCCAGACTGTACTTGGGGCTGCAAAAATGGCGCTTGAAACAGGACTGCATCCCGGAGAACTCAAGGATATGGTTACTTCTCCTGCCGGGACGACCATTCAGGGAATTCACGCCCTTGAAGAGGCCGGAATCAGGGCTGCATTTATGAACGCAGTCATAAGGGCAAGCGAACGTTCAAAAGAACTCGGAAAGAAGTAAATTTCTTTTTTCCATTCTATTTACTTCTTTATTTACTATTTTTTTCCTTTTTAGTTTTGTATCTACCAGGATATGTAAATAACATGTAAATTATCCGGATGAAACTTTACTGTAAAATAGCCTTCTTTTTCCGTACTTTTCTCGGGCTTATCCAGTTTTCATCTTTAATTTCGGCTTTATTAAATTTCTCTTCTTCATCTCAGTTTTATCCGGATTCCTTATATTTAATGATCATTTATTACAAATAGTAGTAAATTTTATATAGCAGTTCTTCCTATATTATTTTTGGATATTCTTAACCAGGTCGCGCAAAATTGGAGATATAGGGGTCATATTTCATCTTTTCAGCTTTTATGTTAGCTATTCAGCTTTTGTACCTTGCTTACGATGAATTCTGGTGAAACGGAGTGTTAGACCTTCTTCGATTCGCCAGGAGGATCTCTTATGGGGGTAAGAGATCCCTCCTCACTTACATCGATTTTTATATTTGCTCCTTCCATTTAGCTGCTATGCCCCGCTCCCAAACCCTGAATATTATTAAACCTATTTTCCCAGTTTTTCAAATAACCGATAACTCCGTCAGACTGGTGAATTGTACTTTCTGACTTCTGGTAATTGCACTCCCGTTTTGAAATTCAAAAACTTCATATTAAAGGTAAAAACTTTTAATTCCTGAATTATTTTTCATTTTCCTTCTTCAGGCACAAAAACCAGTCAAGGCAATAAATCCCATTTTCGGCTTTTTCAAGCCTTTCCTTTACCGCTTCCATTGAACGGGGAGGATGAATTACAACGTCATCGCCTGGCTGCCAGTCTGCCGGAGTCGATACTTCTTCAGCATCGCTCTTCTGCATTGCACTGACAAGCCTTTTGAGTTCCTGTATATTTCTTCCGTTTGGTACGGGATAGTAAATCATTGCCCTGATTTTTGACTCGGGATCTATAACAAATGTTGCTCTCGCAGTCTGGGTTTTTGAACCCTTTCGCTGAATCATGCCATACTTCTTCGCGACTTCCATTTTCAGGTCAGCAATTACAGGAAATTTAATCTCAACCTTTTTCATCCCTTTATACTCGATCTTCTCCTCAATTCTCTTAAGCCAGGCAATATGGGAAAAAATACTGTCTATAGAAAGTCCTATAAGTTCAGTGTTCATTTTTCTGAATTCTTCCTGCATGCTGGCAAAGGTCATGAATTCGGTAGTGCATACGGGTGTGAAATCTGCAGGATGGCTGAAAAGAATAACCCATTTGCCTTTGTAATCATCAGGGAAACTGATTTGTCCCTGCGTTGTCACGGCTTCAAATGAGGGTGCATCTTCCCCAATTAGTGGCATATGTATCTGCTCGTACTCGGTTTCTACCATATTCTCACCTGTAATTTTGCTTAAGGAGTTCCTGTATATGGAGACTGACTTTGAACTACCGGGAGTGAAAACTAAAAGCACTGCCTTTCCCCCTTCCCCAAAAGCAATCCTATATATATTTTCATTCTTATATATCTCTTCTCAAACTCGGAAGAAAGCTTTCTTGCGGGAAATTTTATTTTTCAAAGTCTCTCTTTTAGTTACATAGAGTTCAATAGCGGCAAAAATTAAAGCGTGTTTATTCCTAAAGAGTACATTTATCTTTTGAAAGTTATATTTATTTCCTTCCGGTTTATGCAGTACTTGAACTACTCCCGAAGGCTCTAATATCTTAAAATCAGCTTCGATTTTCTCCTGAAAAAAATGAACGTGTCTCTCTCAAGAATTAGACTCTTGGGTTGGATTTCTTCCCGGAGTCTTTTTTATTTAAAAAAAGTGAAAAAAAGTCTTGTAAGAAAGCCTTTATGCTTTAAATTATTTCTTGCTATCTTTTTTCAGGCATATAAACCAGTCAAGGCAGTACATGTTTTCTTCTGACTTAGCAAGTCTTTCTTTTACGGCTTCCATCGAATTGGGAGCTGGAATAATGACATCATCCCCAGGCTGCCAGTTAGCCGGTGTTGCGACTTTTTCGGCCGCATTTTTCTGCAGGGCGGTCACAATCCTCTTGATCTCCTGCATATTCCTCCCGGTTGACTGCGGATAGTAGAGTATTGTCCTGACTTTTGCCTCAGGATCCATAATAAATACGGCTCTTACAGCCTGGGTGGTCGAGGCTTTTGGCTGGATCATACCATATTTTTTCGCGACATCCATCTTCAGGTCTTCTATCACCGGGAACTTGATCTCGAGATTTTTCATCCCTTTATATTCGATTTTCTCTTCGATCCGCTTAAGCCAGGCAATATGGGAAAAGACGCTGTCTATGGAAAGCCCTATAAGTTCGGTGTTCATTTCCCTGAATTCTTCCTGCATACTGGCAAATGTCATAAATTCTGTAGTGCATACAGGCGTGAAGTCTGCAGGGTGGCTGAACAGGATGACCCATTTTCCTTTATAGTCATCCGGGAATTTGATCGTTCCCTGAGTTGTCAATGCTGTAAATGCGGGTGCATCGTCTCCTATCAGCGGCATACGTGTCTGTTCATATTCGGCTTCTACCATATTCTCACCTAGATTTTTAAGAGTATACTGTTTTGTCGGAATTTGGAAAACTGGCTTCGAGTCTCGGGGACTTAACCCTTAAAACGCTGCCCTTTCCCTTGACCTCCTCCATAAGTTATCTCATAGTTATTTTTATTGTTATAAATCTGTTCCGAGAAGCGGACAAAAGACTCGTATTTTTGGAAAATTTGTTTTTAAAATTTGTTCTTGTCCAAATTTTTTTCTGCAAAAACCTACTATACAATACTTTTTAATTAAGTTTTGAGCCGTTTTTCCGTCCAGACTTATTATTTTTCTACACAGAGTGTTATAAAGTCTTTTTTGGAAGATTCTCACTTTCTAACTTGTTTCTTTTTAAAAAGAAGTGTCTTACGCCCTTCTTCTGGAAAGTAATTTATGCTGGAAATCCTTTCTTATATGGGGATTAAATGAGGGAGTTTGTTCGGCCAAAGGTTGTGGTTAGTAGATGCCTTGGGTTTGACCACTGTCGATATAACGGAGATATAATAAGCAGTCCGATAGTGGCAAATCTCATGGAATATGTTGATTTCCTGCCTGTCTGCCCGGAAGTGGAGATAGGGCTCGGTGTTCCAAGAGATCCGGTAAGAATAGTTCTTGAGGACGGGGGACAGCGGCTTGTCCAATCCGGAGGCAGCAGGGATGTAACCGAAGTTATGGAGGCATTTTGCACTGATTTTCTCAATTCCGTAGGAGACATTGATGGTTTTATTCTGAAATACAGGTCTCCTTCCTGCGGCATTAAGGATGTGAAAGTTTACCCGACTGCAGCACTCAAGTCAGGGGCGATCGGGAAAACCTCAGGATTTTTCGGGGGGGCAGTCCTGAAGAAATTCCCTCATCTTGCCATCGAGGATGAAGGAAGGCTAAGGAATGCCCGCATAAAAGAACATTTCATGACCAAGCTTTTCATGCTTGCCGCTTTCCGAAAAGTAAAATCTGAAGGCCGCATGAGGGACCTTGTCGCATTCCATACCGAAAATAAGTATCTTCTCATGGCGTATAGCCAGGCAGAACTCAGGAAACTGGGAGCTATTGTTGCAAATAAAGAGAGTGGAATCTTTCGGGAACTGGTTTCTGAGTACGAAAGACATCTTTACAACGCCCTCTCCAGGCCTCCGAGGTACACTTCGAATATTAATGTGCTCATGCATGCCTTCGGACATTTTTCAGAAAAGCTCTCAAGCCAGGAAAAAGCGCTATTTTTTGACTGGATCCAGAAATACAGGGAGGGAAAAACCTCTCTTTGCCCTGCAACTAATACTATCAGGTCATGGGCCGTGCGCTTTGAAGACCAGTACCTTACGAATCAGACCTTTTTTGAACCCTATCCGGAAGGCCTGATGGAAGTGGACCCTATAAACTCCCACTTCAGGGAAGACCTCTGGGAATGAGTGTCATAGAGTATGCAATTCTGGATGGGGGATAATTTATGAAAAGCGCAGCCACTTTGCTTTATTTCTTTTTACTCATTTATCTGGTCGAATTTCTCTTAACCTGGCCCTGCCCTGAAACTTCCGTGGATTCCGGCATAGGCGATACTGGGGAGAACCTGGTAGGAGTAAATGTTGTAAATTGTGAGCCTTGTAATGCCTTGATTACAGAGGAGTCGATTCCTCCCGGAACACCGTCCCGAACTTACTCATGGGACTACGAAGGTCACCGCTGGCAGTTTACTCTGCCTCTTGACGATGAACTTTATGAAACCTATAAATCCAGGACTCGAAACAGGGACTATGATCTGTTTGCTTCGGATCCTTATGATGACTGGTTAATTAAGGAGATTGCAGACGCTTTATTCTCTCTTTCAAAAATTTACGGGCTTGAGGAACGAAAAATTCCGGGCTTTTGTATTTCTTTTGTTCAGTCTTTAAAATATACCTCGGATCTTGAAAGTTCAGGCTACGACCAGTACCCCCGTTTCCCTTATGAAACTCTTTATGAAAACGGCGGGGACTGTGAAGATACTTCAATCCTCTCCGTAGCAATTCTTCAGGAGATGGGTTACAATGCCGTCCTTCTGGAACTCCCCGAACATATGGCTCTAGGAATAAAGTGCAATCCTGAGCAGAAGGGCAGGAGCTTCGAGTACGAAGGCGGCAATTATTACTATCTGGAGACTACAGGCAGTGACTGGCAGATCGGGGAAATTCCCGAAGAATATGCAGACCAGCCTGTACAGATCATCCCTGTTTACAGAAGACCCATGATTAATCTTGATTTCAAAGCGCAATGTGAGTACTCAAAAAAAGAAGGGGTTGTCGATGTTAGTGTCACTGTAAGCAATGTGGGTTCGGAAAGAGCTGAAAATACAACCGTTTACGTTGCCCTTCAGACTGAAGATAAGCTCTCTTTCTGGGATGAAATTGAAAGTTCTCCAGTTGCGATTGGGCCGGAAGAAGTTTACAATTACACTGCGAAAGGTCTTACGGTTCCTGCAGGGGAAAAATTCAGGGTATATGTGCAGGCGTTCGGGGAAAACCTGGTATCTGAAGATATAACCAGCGAGTGGGCCAAAATCTGAGAACCTGAGTCTCTGGCATGTCTTTATAAGAAAAGGAATTGCGACGTAAAAAAGCTAGCCTAAAAATTAACTTATACCTGGAAACTTACGGAGATTCTCAACAAATTTCTTAATCCCCGGAGTTACTTATAAATCGAATCCAAGCAATCTATTATTACAATCCTTTTAAAAACAATCCTTTTAAAGTTAGGGGTGGTCAAATGAATAAATTGTATAGATCAAAAAGGAACAGGATTATTGCAGGGGTATGTGGTGGGATAGGTGAATACTTTAAAATTGACCCTACGATTGTAAGGCTTTTATGGTTGCTTATCACCATAGTGGGTGCGGGAACAGGTATAGTTGCCTATATAATAGCATGGATTATAATTCCTGAAGAGCCCTGAAAAACCGGGTAAAAATTTTAAATTTTTTATGAGAAATCTAAAACCTGGAAAAATTAACATTTTCTCCTACATATCCCGCAGCAGAGTTCGTGAAATAGTGCTCCCGAAATCCAATCCTCGGGAGATTCACTATTCTCTGTTAGCTTAAAGCTTAAATGGTTTTACTGGTTGAAAAGCTGGTCTATAAACCATTCGGGATCGAACTTTTTCAAATCTTCGTAACCCTGTCCTGTTCCGAAAAAGAGAATGGGCTTGCCTGTGATATAGGCAATTGATATCGCAGCTCCTCCTTTGGCATCAGCGTCTATTTTTGTCAGAATGGATCCGTCAATTGGCACAGCTTCATTGAACTGTGCAGCCCTCTCAACGGCATCATTTCCTGCAACAGCTTCGTCTACAAAAATTATAAGATCCGGAGTGCTTACCCTGCAGATCTTTTCCATCTGTGACATAAGGTTAAGGTTAGTATGCATACGACCTGCCGTATCGGAAAGCACGAAATCGATTTTATGGGCTTTTGCATACTGCACGGCATCGTAAATAACTGCCGCAGGATCGGCTCCAGGCTGATGCTTGATCATTTTTACTCCGAGTCTGTCGGCATGGATACCGAGCTGGTCAATGGCACCTGCCCTGAAAGTATCTCCTGCAGCGAGAACTACCGAGTAATCCGATTTGAGCAGCCTGTGTGTCATTTTCGCAATGGATGTTGTTTTTCCGGTCCCGTTAATTCCAACAAAGACAATATGGACAGGTTTTTCCCTGTTTCTTACATACTCGTCAAAATCAAAAGTATTGGCAGACACAACATCCAGAATGGCTTTTTTCAAGGCTTCCTCTACAATCTCTCCGGTATTGCTGCCAATGCGTTTTGTGGTACCTGTGAGCTGTTTTTTCACGGACTCCACAATTGCCTCGGAAACCGAGAGGGCAAGGTCGCTTTCAAGGAGCCCCATTTCAAGCTCCCAGAGAGGCTCTTCTAGGTCTTTACTGTCCAGATAGACCTCTCGGTTAAAGACCAGGGCCTTTGCTTTCTGTGTAAATCCAACTTTCGAGACTCTTTTAAAAAAGGACTTTTTTTCTTCAGGTACTTCTTCCTCAGGTTTGCTCTCTACCGCCTTCTTTCTCTCTTCAAGTTTTTTCCTGTATTCGGCCTTTTTCCTGTCTTCAATCCCAACAGTTGAAGGTGCAACCGTTACAGGTTTTACTTCTACGGGTTCGACTTCGTAATCTTCCTCTTCCAGGGGCGTTTCAAGAGCTTCTTCTTCCGGAATGGGCTCAATATCCTCTTCAAAGCCCTCTTCGGCCTCAGGTGCAGGTTCGACTACAGGTTCGATATCTACCGCTTTGTCGTCAATGGTTCTGCTGAGCGCCTTTTTAAAATTCCCAAGTTTCTCTTTGAATTTGTTGAACACAGGATCCCATCCCAAAGAAATTCAATAAAAAAATAGATAGTTAATTCAAAATAAAAGGTTTCGTTCTCAAATAGGGGTTTTGAGTTTTATCCTTTTTATTTGAGCCAGGTCTTTTCAGGCCTGGCCAGGTTGCTGAAGCCTTGCAGCCTCGGATTCCAGGGCCTGCATACCCTGTACATAGTTAGTCAGTGAAGCATTCATCTGTTCGAGAATTTTCGTAAGCTGCTCTTTGCGGCGGTTCAGGGTCTCGATGGCTTCATCTGCGGGCTTCTCTGCACTGAAGCCCGCTCCAAGGTCCACAATAACCTTATCTGCATTTTTTATTTCGGCGTGAACGAATGAGCCAAAACCTACAGGAACCATCGTTTCGGCAGTCCTGCCTTCCGTTGAAGCGGTCTTAAGCTCGTTGATGGTTACGATTGTCTGGTCACAGCTTGTAATTGAAGCCTGAACCATGTTCATCTGCTGCCTTAAGGCTTCGGCCTGTCTCTGGAACTCCTGATGCCTGGCTGCCAGATTTCTGATATCTTCACTGACTTCTGCCATATCCTTCACTCCTCAGCAATGCTTTCGATCTGGATCTGGCTTCTCTTAATACCGTGCTTGCTTCCGAAGACAGAATAGACCTTATCTGTTGCGTTCTTTTCATTCTGACTTTCGATCTGCTTTGTGAATTTTTCCCAGGAATTTCCTGCTTTAAATTTGCCTTTAACAATAAAGTTCTTCATCTTGGTCACCACTCTTGCTGTAGCTTTATTCCGGAACAGATGGATGATTCTCTCACTCACTCTACAAATCCGAGGGCTTCTTCGATTCTCCCAAGTTCGGGTCCTGTAGTGTCTGAACCTGCCAGATAGCTCTTTGAGTTCGCAAGCAGGCCTGAGCCGAGCATCTGAGTCCCAAAGTTCGTAGTCCCTATGTATATAGGAAGCTCGAAGATATTTTCCAGAATTTCTCTTTCTGAAGATGTCACTTTCGGGTGTACCAGAAGCCCTTTGTTGGTGACAACTCCTGCCATCCCTACATTCTTTATCCCGGCAATTGTTCCCCTATAAACTTCTACCTTGAGAGTACTGGCAATTGTCTCAATGGCCCTATCTGACAGTTCAGGGTGAACAAGTGCAGCAGAGTCATTTGCAAGTACAATGTTTCCAACTGCATTCAGCCTGCCAGGGAGGATTTCGGCCTTAACTCCTGTCAGTTCTTGCATCTCCCTGGCATCGGTCCCGTATGAAAAAATGAAGCCGTTTGAGTTTCCTCTGGAAAGGGCTCCGATCACAACGCTTCCGTTTACAAGAGTCTCAATGACCCTTACATCCAGCGAATCCTCAAGTATGGCGCAGGTTTCTGGCTTTGTCCCGGTGGGGACGAGAGCAACATCTTCCGTGCAGGTTGCAAAGACCCCGACCATCGGGGTGTCGTAGATATCCACTGTTCGAATCATATTCTTTGAAGCTTCGCGTTTTCTGGTATATTTTACTGGGCGAGTTCTGCCTGTACCTCGCCATCTGCGAATTTTACAGCTCTGACCCGGACGGAGAGAGGAGGCTTTTCACAGCCTTTTTCCCAGAGGCGCTCATTAATTGATTTGTCCAGCTTGACCTGCACAGAATCAACCTTCATGTGCCTTACGAGATAAGCTCTTACTTCAGTAACTGCTCGGTTTGCTCTTTTCCATGCAGGTACTTTCCTTACCGCCCTGAGGGGGATTGTATATATCTGTTCTTTTACCATGTCGTCTGCCATTTTTCCCACCTTCCTCGCTTACTTTACATCCAGGCTTCTTCTTCTCCAGTGCCTGCGTCTGGGATGACTCACGACCTTCCGGTTAGTTTTCACAATAACCCACACTGGAACGCGTGTGTTCTGTTTGTGCGCCTTTGCCAGGCGCCTCTTCTGTCCTTTCATGTTATGACTCAAGTGGATCACACCTGTTGACCTGTAAATAACTTAATTCTGTTAACTTCCGGTTATATCCGATAATAGCTGATTGTGATTTTAACCCTTGCATAATCGAGGTTTTACCCTGCCAGGTTAAACGGCAGTTTTTAAAACCATATCCGGTAAATTCTATGAGGGTCTCGGTTAATCTGCAGCAGTATAAGGGTTGAATATAACTCGATTATCGTATAAATCTTTATTCCAGAATTTTCCCCTTCCGGAAGACTTTCTGATTTCAAAGCATGCCTTCTTCAGGGCAGTTCTTTTCTGGAAAGCACATGGGACTGGATATGGGCAGGAAACAGTTCCTTTATTTTTTCTTCGCCGTCTCTCTGCCTGATTAGCTCCCTGAGCTCGGTTTCGTAATCTGCTTTTGGAGTATTCTCACTCGGCCCTTCTTCAATTCTCAAATAGCGCTCTACAAACACACTCACGGTTTTTCTGCCATATCCCTTCAAAGGGCAGATATACTGAATTCCCAATCGATCTTCGATACTGCGTATCTGTGAGATTGAGAGCACAGGAACTCTATCGTCCCTTCTGGTTCCATCAGCAATGAATTTAACTTCCGGATCCGAAGCAAGAGTTTCTACGGCTTTTTCATGGATGTAATTAATAGCGCTTTTCGGGAAACCGTCCTTCATTATTTTCTCGTAAGCCTTTTCAAGGATTTCCAGTTCCAGAGTGATAACCCTGTGTGGAAACCCTAACTCTTTTGCAGTTTTTGCTGCCAGCTCTCCATTGGGGAGCAGGCCGAAGCTGCAGGTTACGAGTTCTATATCAAAAAACGGTTCCATCAAAAGGGCAGAGACCGAACTGTCCTTGCCTCCGCTAAAGAGGACCGAAATTCTCATTATTTTTAAACCCGGGTTATGGATGTCTTACGCTTTTTTGGCTGCATCCTCATCAGGAGCTTTTTAAGCTGTTCGTCGTCGATTTGAGACGGGAGCCTTCCACTCTGAGCAAGCGAGATCAGCTGCATTTCAAGCTGTTCTCCAAGAGCCGGCCTTGACATTTTTAAGGTTGTAAGGCGTTCTCTGGCTTCAGGAGTCAGGATTTGCCTCAGGATGGCCTGCTTCTGAGCTTCCATCTCAGCTTTGGCCTGTTCCTGCTGGTAAGCTGCCTGGATGTCAGACGGCTGGTTCTGTGCCTGCTGTCTCTGGATTTCTGCAAGCCGTCTCTTTCGAATTTCGTTGAGTTCGTCATCCGTTGTAGACATGGCAATCACCCAAAAAAACCGGTTTTCCGGAGCAATCTGGATTAAGATTAATAATATTTGAAAGGGAATCCTAAGAAATTTTCAGGTTCCCTTCGGATGGACTCAGTATTTTGCAAGTTCAGGGATCTTCTCAAGAAGCTCATGCTTAAGCTCATTGGATGCATTGTCAAGCATGGAACGTCCCTTTGCAGATACTGTTCTTCCGTCCTTTACCTTTTGCAGGTAACCTGCAGCCTCAAGCTGCTGTACTGCCTTTCTGGCAATCGAACCGCTGCCTTTTGCTTTGTGGCCTGGTCTTGATCCGTTATCCTTCTTTCCACCATATACTGAGCGAAGCCTTTCAATTCCTACGGGCCCGTCGGTATAGATTTTTCTCAGGACTGCGGCGGATCTGATATACCACCAGTCGTCGTTGTTCGGAGGGAGTTCCTTGTGAACCCCGGTCTTTACGTTCTTTGCCCACTCAGGGGGAACGACATTATCGTTTTCTTTAAGAATGCCCGCAACCTTTTCGATAAGTTCCATCGCAGGGACATCAAATACTGTTGTCATACTCGCCACCTTTTGTAAATTAGGTTCTCTTTGCAGGTACAGGGAGATAGCGCCGATTCTTCTGCCCTGGCTGCCAGAAATCTACTTTTCCCGAAACGAGGTAACTCTTTCTCTTCCGGGCGGTCCTTTCCGATTTTATAGCTGGATTTTATGGACTCTTATGGTCTGGGCTTTCAGGCCCGATAAGCCGGTAAACGTGATTTTAGTTTAAACTGGAAGGAGGTTGATACATTTATCAATTACTGTGTTCAGGTATTCGTGTACAATCGATCAGGTGATTTATAGTATGAAAAACTTCAAACTGAAAAACGATCTAATTGTATCGAATTGGCGTTTGTCAATTGACGCAAGTGCCAACATCCAGCGTAATTACCTTCAAGCTATAAAAGCATTTTGTGAATTCCAAGTTAAACGCCTGATGAACTTATTCTGGAAGCGGAATAGGAAGTTAAGTCTGGTTTGTTGATGAGGCAGAAATGAATTAAAATATATCTTATTGGTTTCAAGAAATTTCCGTTTTGGCAGGATTGTCCCTTAATCCGATAACCAATTTTTATCATGCAATTAATTAAGGAACTATAATATTCTCTTTGATTTTGAATTTAATTATGGCAACCGGTAAAACATCTAAAGCCCTATCAAAGACTTTTTAGGAGAGAACAATGAGACTAAAAATTTGTGGTATTAAAAGGGTCGAAGACGCTATTATGGCTGCATATTGTGGAGCCGATGCGATTGGATTAGTAGTGGGACAAAAACATAATTCGGATGACTTTATTGACAAAGGTTTAGCTCAAAAAATCGTGAAAGAATGCCCACCTTATATTTCTCCAGTTCTAGTTACAGAACTGGACGATGCTGAAGAAATCTCTAATTTAGCGCATAAAATAGGTGTTACTTCTATCCAACTGCACTCTGATTGTACAGTTGATAGTATCATATCACTGCGTAAAATACTCCCTCACATAAAAATAATCAAAAACTTTCATGTTAACGGGTTTGAAGTTATTCAAGCTATGAAACCCTTTGAATCTGTGGTAGATGCTTTCATCCTGGATACTCTTGATTTAGCCAATGATAAAGTAGGTGGGACAGGTTTGGTCCATGATTGGAATATTAGCAAAAATATTGTTAAAGAAGTATCAAAACCAGTTATCTTAGCAGGAGGTCTGACTCCTGAAAATGTTGGAGAGGCTATACGGTTTGTAAAGCCATATGGTGTAGACGCCAGTTCTGGGCTTAAAGATTCTGATGGTTTCAAAGATAAAATGAAAGTGATTAATTTCATATCTCGCGCAAAACACGAATTTTGCAAGGTCAGAAATCTACCTCTAGAGAACTAAACCCAGGCTTTTAGAGGCAAACACAGAAGAGAGGGAAAAAGTAAGCCAGATAATAGAAGAAAAGCCAGCTATGAGGACGAGAGAACACACATCCCGAATGAAGAGACCGAAAAACGCAGGAACCAGAAAAGATGCCAACACAGGGAAGAAAGAAGGCAGAACAGAGATGGGAAAAATATAAAAAATCTGCAAGAATTGTAACCAGCCTTTTTTAACTGAAAATCCCGAAAGGAAATATGCTCTAATAAATGCAGGTCTGCCTTTTCAAGAAAGAAAATGATAAGCTCAATATAAAGCACTTACCAGAAGTAACCATAAATAAACAACAATGGCTAAAATTTTGAGATAAGTGTTATTTTTTTCGAAAAGAACTGATACAATCTGAATAATTTTTATACTATGGTAGACACGGAAACGGTGTTAGTATCTTCATGTGCTTTTGGAGTACCGTGTAGGTGGCATGGGCTATATGAGAAGATGGGACAGCGTCTTTACAGGAAGTCTACAGAGAAGCTCAGAGAAAAATACAATGTGTTGCCACTATGCGGAGCACTTTTGGGTGGACTGCCTACCCCAAGGCCTGATTGTGAAGTAAGAGAAAATCCTGAAGGGCCTCGGGTTATTGGGCGTAGAGATTCTTCCATAGATTATACAGATCAGTACAATAAAGGAGCTGAAGAAGTCCTAAAAATGGCACAAATGTTCAACGTAAAGAAAGCGTATCTTCTGAAAGGTTGTCCCATGTGCGGAAAAAATTACGGGATATTAACAAGATTACTGGAGAAAAATGGAATTCATGTCCATGATATACCCCCATAATATAAAAAATCGGAAAGCTCAACGAGAAAAAATAGATAAACAGTAAAAATACTGTTATTCTTATTTAAATATAATGGAAAATATTATTCAATCCAAACAGCAGCCCGATGCATATAAGCATCAATCTTTCAGAAGTCTCAACGATTACAACAAAGTTTTTATTCTTAAATGTTATTTTCATTATAGCACCAGATTTTCTTTTAAGTAGTTTTTTTCTTTCAAGTGATTTATTTAGAGGAGTCTGGTACACTCCTCTAAATAAATCACTTCTAGTAATATGAATTTCTGT
>Ga0105091_10000344_pt1 | contig 19223 bp, 21 predicted proteins | sample PPLLak1March2015_FD_87022 | JGI IMG/M metagenome (GOLD analysis project Ga0105091, IMG submission 87022) | Freshwater sediment microbial communities from Prairie Pothole Lake near Jamestown, North Dakota, USA - PPLs Lake P7 Core (1) Depth... | ecosystem: Environmental > Aquatic > Freshwater >... | reverse complement strand
TCTCGTTGCCGGCGTCTTTCGGCTCGGCTCGCTGCGCTCGCCTCACCGAAAGACGTATCTACTATAGAACCTTTAACCATGATATCTGTCAATATACAAGGGAATAGTCTCTCGAAATGGCTTCCCGTGGCCATGTTCTTTGAAATAACGAATAACGAAAATACGTTAAACGATACGAGTTGCGTAACCGCAACCTTGATACGCAACCTGACGGTTGCGAGCACACACACATTTTCTTGGCCAAGTTGGCCAAGTTGGACAAGTATGAACTTTCTAATATATTATAAAGAAAGTTATAATGTCACTGTCATACAAAAGTTTGAATAAGTGTGAATAACTGACCTTTTTGCCCCTGAAAACGAGGTTTTTTGAGCCGTTTAGATGAATAAGTGAAAGCAGCTTGAATAACTGACGTTTTGAGTTACAAAAATAAATCAGTGTAATCAGCGTAATCCGCGATTAAAAAAATGTAAGTTATTGATTCTAAAATACTTAGTGACCTCGTGTCTTTGTGGCTGAATCAAAAATTTTCAAAAAAAATCAAAAAAAACCAAAAAATTTCCAAAGGATTCAAAAAATTTCCAAAGAAATCAAAATTAAAATGCGGCAGGACTATCGAATAAATGCAAACATAACGCCGCAAAGCCTCGTAATTTGAGTTTTAAACCGGTTAAAAAAAGTTAAAAAATGGTATTTCGGTATTTGACAAGCGGCCCAAATTCGTTAGAATAAAGGGCTTTCAAGAATTCTATGGAGTTTGTATGAAGACGTTTTTAATGAAAGAACAAGATGTTCAGGCACAGCGCAAGTGGTTGCTTGTAAACGCCGATGGTGCGGTCCTCGGCCGTATGTCAACCAAGATTGCACGCATCCTGATGGGCAAGAATAAACCAACGTATACGCCTTCTGTCGATAGCGGCGATTTCGTGGTAGTCGTAAATGCCGAAAAGGTCCGCGTTACCGGCTCCAAGGCCGACCAGCGCGAATACGATTACTATACACGTTATCCCGGCGGACACAGGTACAGGTCGTTTTCCGAGATGTTCGGCGCCCATCCTGAGAAGGTCGTTGAACTGTCGGTAAAGCGGATGCTGCCGAAGAACAAGCTCGGCAGGCATATGCTGCTTCGGCTCAAGGTCGTCCGCGGGCCGGAACATAAGTTTAACGCACAAAAACCAGAAGAGTTGAAGATATAATTTTTCATAAAGAGAGCAGGTTATGGCAAAAGAAGAAACAGCGGTAAAGACGGCACCAGCAGCAGCTCCGGCCCCGGCCGCAAAGGGACCCGATAAGGGCGGATTTTATTGGGGCACAGGCAGACGCAAAACATCGGTTGCCCGTGTTCGTATTAAACCCGGTGACGGCAAGATGCTCATCAATAAAAGAGAGCTTAATAATTTTTTCAGGAGCGAGCAGGACAGAAGCGCGGTGATGGCTCCGCTGGTTATGGCAAAGGTTGAAAAGACAATCGATGTATTTGTCAATGTCAATGGCGGCGGCACGACAGGCCAGGCGGGCGCGACATTGCTGGGTATCGCAAGGGCACTTAAAACATACGACCCCGGTCTTGCACAGGCGCTGCGTGATGGCGGCTTTTTGACCCGTGACCCGAGAATGGTCGAAAGGAAAAAACCGGGACAATCCGGCGCTCGAAGGAGATTCCAGTTCTCGAAACGTTAACATTTGCAAAATTAAATTGGATTATTACAATGGCCGTCGAGAACAAACTCGACGGCTTTTTTTTAAGGAGATTTTATGGTTCGTGTTGCGATTATAGGCGCCAGCGGGTATACCGGCGCAGAGTCAATTGAAATACTGCTTCGCCATTCACAGGCGAAACTTACATATTTAAGCGCACTGCCGGAAGAGTGCGGCGTAATCAGCGATATGTTCGGCCGGTTCAAAGGCCGCTGCGATATGGTAGTTGAACCGCTGGATTTAGACAAGCTGGCGGATGTGGCTGATGTCGCTTTATGCTGCCTGCCGCATAAGGTGTCGATGAGCTTTGTGCCCAAGATGCTGGAGGCGGGATTGAAGGTGATAGATTTCAGCGCGGATTACCGGATAAAGGATGTGGCAGTGTATGAGAAGTTTTATCAAAAGCATACTGACACCGGCAATCTGGCCAAAGCTGTTTATGGTCTGCCGGAACTTTTCCGTGATAAAATAAAAGGCGCTAAACTTGTAGCCAATCCCGGGTGTTTTCCGACCGGATTGATCCTGGCGATTGCGCCTTTATTGAAGGAAGGATTAATAGAAAAAGATGTTATCGACAACGCGGTAACCGGCATTTCGGGCGCGGGCAAAAATCCATCCGTCAAATTTCATTTTCCGAATATGAACGAAAATATTTTCGCCTATGGTATAGGCACGCATCGCCATATGCCCGAAATGGAGCAGATTGCGACCGACGTTGCGGGTAAGCCTGTAACGGTTCTTTTCCAGCCGCACGCGGGACCTTTCGACCTTGGAATTCTTTCGACCGTTTATTGCAAGCCGAAAAGCAAGGTTACTAATGAACAGCTTGTGAAACTGTATAAGGATTTCTATGCAGGTGAGCCGTTTGTGCAGGTTTGCGCAGGCAGCCCGAATGTCAAAGATGTCGCCCGCACAAATTATTGTCATGTATTTGCAGCCGTCGTAAACGGGACAATCGTTTGCTTCTCGGCCATAGATAATCTGATTAAAGGCGCATCGGGACAAGCCATTCAGAATATGAACATCATCTTCGGCCTCGATGAAACATTAGGTTTGAAATAGGTGACTAATGGCTTCAGGTCTACTTAAAATCGCAACTTGTCAGTTTGCGGTTAGCGCATCGATAACTAGAAATGCACAGGAAATTTGCGCCCAGATGCAAAAGGCGAAAAAAGCCGGTGCGGATATTGCGCATTTTCCTGAATGCGCGTTGACAGGGTACATCGGTTTTGATTTTGCTAATTTTGATAATTTCGATTGGCAGCTACTCAAAAAAGGAACTGAAAGGATAGCAGCTTTAGCAGGGAAATTGAAAATCCGGGTTGCCTTGGGTTCTATTCATAAACTGGACAATTCGAGTATCACCAATTGCCTTTATCTAATTGGACCAGACGGTAAAATCAAGGACAGATATGATAAGCGTTTCTGCACGGCGGGGGAGCTGCGGCGATTTAAAACTGGAAACCGGTTTGTTTTTTTCACCATCAATGGTGTGAAGTGCTCATTATTGATTTGCTTTGATTTGCGTTTCCCGGAGCTGTACAGAGCATTGTATAAGCAGGGAGTTAATTGTATATTTCAATCGTTTTATAATGCCCGGCAAAAAGGACCGAGCGTTCATACACATATTATGCGGCAGACTATGCAGGCAAATGCGGCCAATAATAATTTCTGGGTGAGCATGTCGAATGCATCGGGAAATTATTCGCCGTATCCATCATGTTTTATCCAGCCTGATGGCGTGATTATGAAGCAATTAAAACAGAATAAAGCCGGTGTTATGGTAAACGAAGTTGATTTAAGTAAGAAGTTTTACGACCTTATGGCAGGCTTTCGTGAAATCGCCATTTCGGGCAAACTTACGAATGGATGAATAATTCTTTCCCGGATATAATAAATAAGGAAAATGATAAAAAATAAAGAAAATCTCGAAGAGTTGGAACGAAAACTTGTAAAAGAAGAGAATCTTTCTTTTAAGCAATCAATGAAGATTTATGAGGGATTGCTTAAAGAGGCAAGGATTTTAGGAAAAATAAATTCAAAAAATATCATGGAAGATATTGAAGCAGAGTTAAGAATTGCACGAGCAATAAACGGATTGACTAATGGTTGACAGATTTATAAAACGGATTGCAGAGCAGTTAGATGCTGAGAAAATTCCATATATGATAATCGGAGGTCAGGCACTGGTTTTATACGGAAGGTTTCGTGCTACCCTTGACATTGATATAACAATAGGAATTGATATAGATAAATTTTCAGTAATTGAGAAAATTTGTAAAATACTAAAATTTAAATTTCTCGTTGATGAACCCGAAAATTTCGCAAAAAAAACGAGAGTTCTGCCTGCTGAAGACCCAAAAACCAAATTAAGAGTAGATTTTATTTTTTCGTTTTTGGAATATGAATCTGACGCGATCAAAAGAGCTCAACAAATGATGATGTCTGGCTACCCTGTTAAATTTGCGACATGCGAAGACATTATTATACATAAAATGATTGCCGGCAGGGCAGTAGATGAGGAAGATGTTAAAAGTATACTAATAAGGCAAAGCGGTAAAATAAATTTAGATTTCGTAAAAGAGTGGCTTAGAAAATTTGAAGTCATACCTGAATTTGCCGGGGTTCTGGATAAGTTTGAAAAACTTCTTGAGCTTTAGATAAACAGTAAAAAATGTTGATGGCTGAATCGAATGCAATTAGCAATGATAGCAAAAAAGAGGTGCGAACCAGTGAATTAGCTATTGCTTCTTTCCTAATACCTCTTTTTTTATTATTGGTTTGGATAATATTTTTTATCTTTATTTTCTGGCATATCCAAATTCATGAGGAATTTCCCACCTTATCTAATCTTTTTTTACTATTAGTTTCTTTCATCTTATCAATTAGCATGTTTTTGTTTGCTGCCCCTGTTTTTGCTTTGATGTCTATTATTAAGATAAAGAAAAGCAAAGGTTTTTTAAATGGAAGAAATTTCGCTTATTTCGGTTTGGTGATGTCGTTTTTAGAATTCGGTTTATTAATGTATATCTTAAATGAAATTTAAATTGGAGTACGAAATGAAAAATAATAGTACAATAACTTCTCCGAAGGGATTTTTAGCGGCGGGGGTAAAGTGCGGGATAAAAAAATCGGGTAATCACGATTTGGGATTGATTGTATGCCCCGGGGGAGCAAAAGCGGCCGCGGTGTTTACGACAAATAAAATCACATCGGCGGCGGTGCAAATCAGCAGAACGCATATTAAAAGCGATACTATTTACGCTATAGTCGTCAATTCAGGCAATGCCAATGCCTGCACTGGCGAAAAGGGATTAAACAATGCTGTTAGAATGTGCGCTGAAACAGCAGGGTACATCGTAGTTGACCCTCATCAGGTGCTGGTTGCCTCGACGGGCATAATCGGCGAGCATCTGCCGATGGAAAAAGTAACAGCCGGCATTGAAGATGCAATAGGACAGTTATCAGAAACTGCGGCGGCCGGGATGAATTTTACAAAGGCAATAATGACTACAGATACAAAGCCCAAGACAGCTTATCGCAAGATTGATATATCAAGTAAGAAGGTGACTATTGCCGGGACAACAAAAGGGGCCGGTATGATTGGGCCGAATATGGCAACAACGCTTTGCTTTATCACGACCGATGCGGCAATTACAAAACCTTTATTGAGTAAGGCACTCAAAGCCGCAATAGGCGATTCGCTGAATAAATTAACAGTCGATGGGCATCAAAGCACTAATGATACTGCCATAATTCTCGCATCGGGCTTGGCTGGGAATAAACTGATAGCAAAAGAGGATGCTTTATATAAGAAATTCGGGTCTACACTGATTGACCTTTGCCAGGATTTGGCCAGGCAGATGGCCCTCGATGCCGAGGGTGCGACACGAATATTTAAGGTGATTGTAACAGGTGCGGCAAATCAAAATGATGCGGCAAAGGCGGCGAGGGCAGTAGCTGATTATGATTTGGTCAAATGTGCTGTTAATGGCGGCGATCCTAACTGGGGCAGAATTATCTGCGCGGTCGGCTCATCGGGAGTGACGTTAAATCCAGAAAAAATATCCTGCAGCCTTGATAATTTGACGGTGTTCAAAAACGGCGCACCGACTAATTTCGACCGCAAAAAGGCGAGCAAAATCGTTTCGCAGAAGAGCCATACAATAACAGTTGACCTGGGAGCGGGTAAATACAGCGATTTTTGTATGGGCTGCGACCTGAGCAAAGACTACGTAACGATTAATGCTGATTATCATACTTGAGGTATCTCAGCCTAATAAAAATCATGGCAATAATAGCGCCGAGAAAATCAGCAATCAGGTCAAGCGCTGTATTGACATAGCCGCCAACACCTGATGAAGGCAGGGTGGCGGAAACAAGGGCTTCGACGATTTCATTAAGTGCGCCGACGCCAAGGCCGGCCATAATGACAACTATCGATAAGGCAATAAACTTTTGGAGGTTTTCTTTTAATAATGGCCGAAGCAGGTCAAACATTACCAGTGTGGCGGCGGCAAAACCGAACAAATGAACAAGCTGGTCATATCGAAGGATTGGATAAGTTTTCGAAAGGGGAATTAACATCAAATCATACAGGCGAGTGTCTTTTATATATAATCCGCCGCCGGACATGTGCATTATAGACCAGATTGTAAGGGCTAATAAAGTTACAGTTGAATACATGTTTTTGAAGAAGGTTGCGGTAATGAGGATTAGAAACAAAAAGATTACGCCCACGTAGATAATAAATTCATAATTGCGGTTAAGAAGGAATATTGTTCCGAAAACGGCCGCAATACAAATATTTATGAGTAAAAGAATAATATGAACAGGACGGATTTTATTCATCGTAATTCAATTTTAATAAAATGAAGCTTTGGAGTCAATATTGGAAAGGGACATTGACTTAAACAGCAGGTAATTGTATTATATTGCGTTTTATTGATATTTTTAGGAAGGCAGCTTGGTAAGAAAATTAAATCGTAAGGCAAAGGCGTTTGCAGTCGCCGCGGCCAAATTGGCCGGCGAGAGGCACTGCACCGATATTGTTATTCTGGATTTACGCAAGGTTTCGCAGGTCACGGATTATTTCCTTATTGCAACCGGGACAAGTGACAGGCAGATGCGAAGCGTGGCTGATGAGATAACTGATATAGGCAAAGAAAAGCAGTATCCTCTTTTCGGCAGGGCAGGCTACGATACGTCTCACTGGGTGCTGCTTGATTTTGTTGATGTTGTGGTCCATATCTTTGATAAGCAGTCACGCGGCTACTATGACCTTGAAATGCTCTGGGGCGACGCCAAGAAAATTGATTATTGATAAATGATAATTTATTATTTCTCTTTTTCCGCGACATGAAGCCAACCCTTGATATTCTTGAGCAAAGAACAAGTTCAGTGATGGCTGATATAACAAGCCTGAGCAGTTGTGCCGCGATGGTCAAGGTTGCAACTGATCCGAAATTCGGAGATTATCAGGTAAATGGTGTTATGCCTTTGGCTAAACAGCTCAAAATAAATCCCCGAAAACTTGCCGAGCAAATCGTTGAAAAATTAAATCTAAATGACATCTGCGAAAGACCTGAAATTGCGGGTCCCGGCTTCATAAATCTGCGTTTAAAGCCGGAATATGTCTCGGTAAATCTTTTAGAGTTTAATCAAAAAGCAGAAAACCTCGGGATTGAAAAAACAGATAATCCAAAGACAATCGTCGTTGATTTTTCAGGCCCGAATATTGCCAAGCAAATGCACGTTGGCCACCTTCGAAGCACAATAATAGGTGATTGTATATGCAGACTGCTCGAATCCGAAGGACACAATGTCATCCGCCAAAACCATATCGGTGACTGGGGGACACAGTTTGGAATGCTGTGCGCACACTTTGATGAAGAATTGCTATCAAAGAGTGGTGGTATCAAAAATATGCAACTTGTTTCTTCCAAAGAAATTTTAGGTGAACTCGAAGAATTTTATAAAGAAGCTAAGAAACGTTTCGATTCAGACAAAAGTTTTGCTGAAACAGCAAGAGCCGCAGTTGTAGGATTGCATACAGGAAATTCTATTTGGTATGAATATTGGAAACATATAGTTAGTTATTCGGAAAAACACTATAGAGAAATTTATTCGAAACTAAATGTAACATTAAGTGATGAGAACATTCGTCCTGAGAGTTTTTATAAGGATATGCTGCCGGAAGTAGTTTCAGAGTTAAAGAAAAAAGGATTGGCGGCGGAGTCGGAAGGGGCAATATGTGTATTTCCTCCAGGATTCAAGGATAAAGAAGGAAAGCCATTGCCTGTAATTGTGCAAAAGAGCGATGGTGCATATCTATACGCGACAACAGATTTGGCAGCGATTCGATACAGAGTAAATGAACTGAAGGCAGATAAAATAATTTATGTAACTGACTCCAGACAGAGTTTGCATTTCGAAATGGTCTTTGCAGTTGCGAGGATGGCTAGGTGGGTGAAGCCTGAGACCGAATTAGTTCACGTAACCTTTGGTTCGGTTTTAGGTGAGGATGGAAAACCTTTAAAGACACGTTCGGGTGAAAATGTAAAGCTTAAAGAACTGCTTGATGAAGCTGTGGAACGGGCGAGAAAAGTGGTCGAAGAGAAAAATCCTGGTTTGTCTAAAGATGAGAAGGACAAAATCGCAAACGCCGTTGGAATTGGGGCGGTGAAATACGCTGATTACGCGAATAATCGAACAAGCGATTATATTTTCAGCTTCAATAAGATGCTTGCGATGGAGGGTAATACTGCTCCTTATATGCAGTATGCCTATGCTCGAATCAGGTCAATAGAGCGAAAGGCCATTGAAAAGAATGTAAATATTGAGCGGGAGCTTACGAATATTAAAAGTCTCAATCTTAATGAGCCCAGCGAAATTGATTTAGCCAAATATTTGATTAGATACGCAGAGGCCGTGGACTCTGCCGGAGATGATTACAGGCCAAATTATTTAACCTCCTATCTTTATGATTTGGCCGGGAAATTCAGCAGCTTTTATACGAATTGTCCTGTTCTGGATGCGCCCTCTGACAAGAGGCCGACACGGCTTTTACTTTGTGATTTGACAGCCAGGACAATCGAGCACGGGCTGCATAATCTTTTGGGTATCGAAGTTATTGAGCAGATGTAGGATTTTTCCTTGCATAAATTACCTTAGTTTTGATAATTAAGGAAATAAAATAGAAAGGCGTAAAATGGGTTATTCGCTCGAAGAAAAAATGCCAAGGGACAAACTGATTGAATTCTGCAAAAAGAACTACATCAGGAAATTATCTATTTTCGGTTCGGCCATAAGCGGCCAGTTGGGGCCGGACAGCGATATTGACTTATTAGTGGAATTCGAAGAGGGACATACGCCAGGTCTGTTTACGATTATCAGAATGGAAATGGAGCTAACAGAAGTGCTGGGCAGAAAAGTTGATTTGCGGACGCCCGATGACTTAAGCAAATATTTTCGTGATGAGGTAATCCGAAATGCGCAGCTTGCGTATCAGTCCTGAATAATTGTAGGGCGGGGCTTGCTCCGCCGAATTCAATGGAGCGAATACCGTGAAAGTTGTCACGAAAGATTTTCACATAAGCACCAGAAGTCACTGTGAATTTGTCGACATCACAGATGAGGTCGCATCATTTGTTAGTAAATCGGGCATCAAAGATGGAGATGTAATTATTTTTTGTCCCCATACGACAGCGGCAATAACAATAAATGAAAACGCTGATCCATCTGTTACACACGATATACTTCTGACACTCGAAGAATTGATTCCGCGTCACCGCGCCGGATACAGGCATGATGAAGGCAATTCCGATGCCCACTGTAAAAGCTCTATAATAGGATGCAGCGAACAGGTCCTGATAAAAGGAGGGCAAATGGCCCTTGGCACATGGCAGGGAATATATTTTTGTGAGTTTGATGGGCCCAGGAGCAGGAGTTTTACAGTTCAGGTCCGCGGGCAGTAGCAGATGGCAGACGAAAAAAAGAAGCCCGGCTTTCGCAATGTCATAATCCTCAGCATTGTCAGTTTTCTCAATGACCTCAGCAGCGATATGATAATGCCGATACTGCCGATGTTTTTGGAGTCGCTGGGGGCAACTGGAAAAATAGTAGGCTTAGTCGGCGGGATACGTGAAGGCATATCGGGTTTATTGAAGGTTTTGTGCGGGTACTGGTCAGACAAAACAGGCAAGCGAAAAGTTTTTGTATACGCGGGCTACGGCATTTCTTCGGTCTTCAAGCTTTTTCTGGGCCTATCCAAAACAGCCGGAATGGCGGTTATTTTCAGCTCACTTGAAAGGGTAGGCAAAGGGCTTCGCTCGGCCGCTCGTGATGCAATAATAGCGGAATCGATTGAACCAGACAAACGAGGCAAAAGCTTTGGAATTCACAGAGGAATGGATAGCGCGGGAGCTGTTTTAGGTGCGAGCCTTGCATTTATACTTATGCAATTTACGAGCCTTAAATTCAGCGCAATTATAATTATCTCCGCAGTTATAGGTCTTGCTTCACTTGTTCCATTGAGATTTGTTCGTGAGCCGGAAACGAAACGGGAAAATGCAAAATTGAAACTTAGCCTCTCGATTTTACCCGGACCACTTAAGTTTTTTATATTTGTGGCGTTTATTTTCGCGCTTGGTAATTTCAGCTATATGTTTTTTGTCCTGCGGGCGCAGCATTTATTCTCAGGTAAATGGTCGATTACTGCGCCAATTCTTTTATATGTTCTTTTTAATATTTTTCAAAGCGCCTTAGCTTTCCCCTTAGGAATGCTTTCAGATAAGATTGGCAGACAAAAAGTTCTGATTTTTGGATTTGGCTTGTTCGGATTTGTGTCCTTTGCTTTCGCGTTTAGCAGTTCATTGCTGCTATACATTATATTGTTTGCTCTTTATGGTATAGTATTGGCAGCCGTCGACGGCACGGAGAGGGCCCTTGTATCTGACCTTGCGGCCAGTGACTCGAGGGCGACAGCGCTTGGGACTTATTCCACCGTAACGGGGCTTGCGGCTTTGCCGGCCGGTATCATTGCGGGATTTTTATGGGATAAGACACCCGTCTATACTTTTATTTACGGCGGTGTAACTGCAATTACAGCTATTGCGGTTTTTATAATTTTCAGCCCTTATTTTAGAATCGAAAAAAGACATTAGGATAAAAATAAAGGCGAGGTGGTGGGGCCGGCTGGGGGGGAAACCGGTAAACCACGCTGCCTCGCCGAGGATTGGGAAAACTGCTAAACGCAGTAATTTTCGATATAAAATAGCAATGGCAAAAGTTGAAGTCTAAGCCGCCCCTGAATGACCATCAAACAAAAAGTAAGTATAACCGCCCCGCTCTTTCAGAAATGGGCCTGTTCACAACAATTTGCCCGAACAATATTAATTATATACCCATTTGATGCAAAAAGCAAGCTTAAAATACCTATATTCCTTTAATAATCAGGGAGATTACAAATATTGCCAAATCTACTTGCAACATAAGAATTATTTGCGTAAATTAGTAAATTCAGAAAAGATGGTTATGATTAAAAATAGAGCATTTATAATTAATATTTATGTTAAAGATTGCTGAACGTGTAAAGCGCTTAAAAGAGAATATATCCTCGGTTTGTGCCAGGACGGGAAGAGACCCTGCTGAAATAAAAGTCGTTATTGTTACAAAATCAGCGACTCAGGAGGCTATCGAAGAAGTAGTCCGGCTTGGATTTAATGAACTGGGCGAAAACAGGGTCCAGCAGCTAAAAAAGGTCGTAACTGACACTGATGAATTTATTAAAAAACATGCTGACCAGCCCGGCATACCTAAAAATATTTACTGGCATATGATAGGACACCTTCAGCGAAACAAAGTCAGGCAGGTCCTGCCAATGGTGACTCTTATTCACTCTGTTGATACACTTAGATTAGCGGAGGAAATAAATGCCGCCGCCGCAAAGATGGATATCGTTTCCAATGTTCTTTTGCAGGTAAATACATCTGAAGAGTCCCAAAAATACGGTGTTCCTGTGGGAGCGGCAGCTCATTTGGCCGAGCAGATTGATACTTTACCTAATCTTAAGATGACAGGTCTTATGACAATGGGTCCTTTGACCCATAATAAAGATGTAATCCGTAAGTGTTTTACACGTGCTCACGAGCTTTTTATTGAAATGAAAGGCGAAAGAATTGTAGGGCAAAATTTTAAAGAATTAAGTATGGGGATGAGTTCAGATTATGAAATAGCCGTCGAGCATGGGGCAACTATTTTACGAATAGGTTCAGCAATTTTCTCAGGCACATAGCAAATCAATATTTTCATCATACCGTTAAAGTCTTTATTTTCGGACCATTCAGGCGCACTTTAAAGAAACTATTTTATCGGACGATTAATCGGCAGATGCCGTTTCATCAGAAACGAATTAAAGAATAAAAAACAAAAAATTAAGAAAGTAACACCTTAAACGAGACGAAATTCTTCTTTATGATTTAGTTATTATTCTTTGTATTGATGTGCAATGAAATATATTTTGCAGGGCTATCCAATTTAAAGGATAAAAAAATGGTCAATGAATTATTAAGCGCAATAGAGCTAACGAAGACCTTTATTGATGTGCTGTATCTGACCAATGAAAAACAGATACCATTAGAAATAAAGCGTCTGCTTAAGGAAAGAAATCTTACACATCAACACCTGCGTATTGATAAATTCGGGGAAATTAGGGACAAGCTTGGAAATGTGGGGACAGTCATTGTTGATGCCCAGGACTCAGAAACAGATCAGCAGCAAAAGCTTGCAAGGATAATTGAAACCCTTGAAATGGAAAACATAGGCGTCATTCTAATTACTGACCGTGTTAAAGTCCCTGTTAAAAGCTTTTCACTTGCCCCATCAAAAAGCAGTTTCAGCATCAACGGAACTACAGAGGCTGTTTCAGTTGACGAGCTCTGGACAAGGGTAAGTGTCAATCTCGCGTATCGCAAGAAAAGCGAAGGTATGGCTGTAAAACCGGCTATTCCGCCAAAACAGATACAAACGATTTATAAAAATAAACTTGCCGAACAGCTAAGCATGACCGGGGCAATGGTGGACAACTTGACAGAACAGCTTAGATTGGCCGGTCTTGTTCAGCAGGATTTTCTGCCGACGCAATTGCCTAATTCTGAAAAAATAAAATGGGCATCGGTATTTTTGCCCGCAGAATGGGTATCCGGAGACATATACAATGCAGTTAGAATAGATGAAAAGCATATCGGTTACTATGTTGCTGATGTAGTCGGTCACGGGATGCCGGCGGCGCTATTGACTATATTTTTAAAACAGGCGCTGATTATGAGAACAACTGTGGATAATACATATCATATTTTTTCACCTGGCGAAGTCATGATGAATCTCAACAAGAGGATGGCAACACAGAAATTATCAGGCTATCAGTTCGCCACTTGCTGCTATTGCCTTTTAAATACGGATACACTTGAAATGACGTTTGCCCGAGCAGGTCATCCTTATCCGGTTCTTATAAGGCCCGGGCAGGAACCTAAGCAGCTCGAGGTCCGGGGGTCATTACTGGGCGTTTTCAAGGAAGCCGAATACTCTGAGGATAAAATACAGCTTCAGAAGGGCGATAAAATATTGCTTTATTCCGATGGTGCCGAACCGTTTATCGGCAACTACGATGATTTGACAGGTTTTCATTTCATGAAAGAATTTGTAAATCTCAAGGATTTGCATATTTCAGAGATGATGGACCAGTTTAACATGATGGCACAAAACCAGAATATTGATCCATCGGAAGTTGATGACATTACTACTCTGGGGCTGGAAGTCCTGTAAACTCGTTTTGAATTGAGTTTTTAAAAACTCAGATAGAAGCCATGTTTTTTGTATCTGCTAAATTAATTAATCGCATTTATTATCGGCTAGTCTCAAAAATTTCAGTTCATCTAAATACCTTTTAATTAACTCTCTAATTTAGTATGCCGATACCTCAATTGAATTCAAATACCCGGATAAAAAGATTTAAGGAGATATGGGAATGGGCTTTCAAAACTGGTCTGATGATATAATTCTGGTCGACCTCTCTCGCGAACCTCGCATGAGGAGTGAGCTTAAGACAATCGTTGAAATCGTCCGCGACAGGGGAGATTGTGATGTTGTTGTTGATTTTTCCAGCGTTGACATAATGACATCTACAAGCATATCGGGCCTGCTGAGGCTTCGTAAGCTGCTGACTGACTGCGGACATCGTTTGATATTCTGCAATGTGCCGACAGCTACCCGCAGTGTATTCAGCGTTGTGGGACTCGATGAAGTTTTTGAATTTGCTGATGATAAATTCGCAGCGCTGGCGACAATTAAATCTTCCAGTGAGAATAAACAAAAGGTTAGTTAATAAACATCTGGAATTTAAGTTATCTGGTCCGATAAAAGAGGAGATGAATCAAGCCTGATGTTTTCAGAAGGATTTGTTTTGAACGATTTTTGGAAATTTTGCTTTTTTCATTATACTTTAAATGACATTTAGGCAACTGCCTGCATTTTTTCTCGGAGGAGGTTAATCCCGGTGTTTGAAAATTTTTTTAATAATAAAACCGCGGATTTCGGGCAGTTGAAAAAAATGTTTCTCGCGAAAAAAATTATATGGACTGAGGCAGTGGAATGAAGGCGCCAGTAGAAACCCCTGAAACGCACGAGGCACAAAAACCGAAAACAACGCACTTGTTTGGCGAGTTTTTGGTTTCCAAGGGGGTGCTTACCCGAGTTCAGTTAGGCAAAGCGCTTGATGACCAGCGGCGCTGCGGGGGCAGGCTCGGTGAAGCTATTGTTCGTTTAAATATGTTGACCGAGGAACAGGTGACTCAGGGCCTGGCTGAACATCTTTCAATGGAATATGTTCATTTCGATGACATTTCCAAGATAAATATGAATATAGCCAGGATGTTCGACGAGAGCATTTCGAAAAGATTTTGTCTTGTAGGAATAGGGGAAGTCGACGGCAGGATAGTAGTGGCGATGGCTGACCCGTTAAACGTGATAGCAATCGATACAATCACATTGAAAATAAAACGGCCGATTAAGGTCGTTATCGGGTCTGCACCGGAAATCAGGAAGGCCATTGAAATAATCTATCACGGCTCTGATGTCGAGGAGCAGCGATTAAGAGAGCTTGTTCAGACTGAAGGTGACAGGTCGGACAGGGAAGATGATGAAAAAGTTGAGTCTATTCTCGAAGAGGCAGCAGATGGGGACAGCGCCAATGAAGAAGCCGCAGCCAAAGCGCCTGTCATTCGTTTTGTAGATTTACTGCTAAGCCAGGCAGTAAAAAGCAGGGCAAGCGATGTTCACATCGAACCGCAGGAAAAATCAATGATGATTCGCATGAGAATCGACGGCATATTGAGAGACATGGTGCCTCCCGCAAGAAACATGCAGGGAGCGGTCCTTGCGAGAATTAAAATTCTATCAAATCTTAATATAGCCGAACGGCGTCTTCCTCAGGACGGCCGTCTTAAAATTAAAACAGCTACCAGGGATATCGATGTCCGTGTATCAACTCTTCCCACCATATACGGTGAAAAGATAGTTATGCGTATTCTTGATTCAGCTTCGGCATCGCATGACCTTAACAAGCTCGGCATTGAGCCAAATCTTTTAAATGTGCTGAAAAACGCGTTGAACCAGCCGCATGGCATTATGATTGTGACAGGACCGACAGGAAGCGGTAAAAGCACGACACTTTATGCCTGTCTAAATCACCTTAAAGACCCTACTGTGAACATTACGACAGTTGAAGACCCCGTCGAATACCGTCTCGGGGGTATCAATCAGGTCCAGGTCAAACCGGAAATTGATTTGACGTTTGCTTCCTGCCTGAGGTCAATATTGAGACAAGACCCTGATATAGTGCTTATTGGAGAAATTCGAGACAAGGAAACAGTTGAAATAGCCATAAAGGCATCATTGACAGGTCATTTAGTTTTAAGCACCTTCCACACCAATGATGCCCCAAGCGCAATTACCCGTTTGCTCAATATGGAAATTGAGCCATATCTATTGTCATCATCTGTTAATTTGATTATTGCACAGAGACTTGTGCGGAAAATATGCGATAAATGCAAAGAGCCGGCAACAATAAGTGATCAGGTATTAAAACGTCTTAAAGTTGATGCCGGCCGGCTCAAGGGGGCGGCAATTTCTCACGGCAAAGGTTGTCAATCCTGCGGAAATACAGGATATCGCGGCAGACTTCCAATATTCGAATTTCTGGTTATGGATACCGAATTGAGGGAGCTTGTCACCGCAAAGGCATCAGAATCGCAATTGCGGGCCGCTTCCAGAAAAAAGGGATACGGCGGACTGCTTGAAAGCGGTGTGCTGAAGATGCTGCAGGGACTTACAACGGCTGAGGAAGTATTAGGTGTAACGTTTAGCGAGGATATAGGGGTTGTAGGGACAGAGCAGGAGGGACAGACAATAGTGATTTCGGAGACAGCAGCGAAATAGCTAAATCTTCGAATCTGTCTTAAGAGGTTTTACTAAAGGGAGGGATTTAGCAGGACGATAAATACACGGCAGAGGGAACTGCAAACCTATAAAAGAGAAATATTTTCGAAGGATTTTTAAATGAAGACCTTTAAATATAGTGCGTGTGATACAGCGGGTTCGCGGAAAGAGGGACTTACACAAGCCGGTTCCGCAAATGATGTAATAGGCTGGCTTCGCGAGAGAGGGTTGACGCCGGTATCTATTCAGGAAATAGTCGAAGCGGTAAGGCAGGGGCCCAAAAAGCAGAAGAGAAAGAAGATAAAATCCGCTGAAATAGCGGCACTCTGCTGGCAGCTTACGACGATGGTCGAAGGCGGCATTCCCATTACCACCGCCTTGGAGACAATATCCTCCGATATTGAAAATATTCAGCTCCAGGAAGTGCTGCATCGAATTCTTGAGAAGATGAGAAAAGGAGAAAATTTCTCGGGAGGCATGGCAGATTTTCCAAAGGTTTTCGATCAGCTTTCCAAGGCCATAGTATTGGCGGGTGAAACAAGCGGTAATCTGCCCGGGGCACTGAAAAGAGTGGCAGAACATTTTGATAGCCGTGACCGCCTTGCAAAAAAGGTTAAAGGCGCAATGGCCTACCCGATATTTGTTTTAGTGTTTACTCTACTGATTGTGACAGGCATCATGACGTTCATCATTCCCAGATCCAGGACCATGTTCGACCAGTTCGGAGGCGAGCTGCCGGCCTTTACACGGGCATTTATGGGCTTTTACGATTTTGTTCGCTACAATATTGTATATATAGGCGGCTCAGTCTTTTTGATCGGCTTTGCTGCAACATTCATTAATAAAACACCGAAGGGACATATTTTCTATTCCAGAATGGCACTTCGCATGCCATTGATGGGAAAGATTATAAGCCAGGCATTTGTAGCCAGTTTCTGTAAAACAATGAGCACACTTCTTGCCGCCGGAGTATCGGTGCTTGAGGTATTCGATATTCTTTCAACGATGACAAAAAATGACATCATTAAAGATGCGGTAATTCGAAGCAGGGAACATGTTGTGCAGGGTTCGAATGTTTCTCTTAGCCTGGCGAGTGCGGGATTTTTCCCGAATATGGTGGTCAAAATGATTCAGGTGGGTGAGGAAAGCGGTTCCTTGCCCCAGGTTCTCGAGAGGACAAGCGAATATTATGAAAGAAAAGTCGACGCGACAATAAGCACGGTTCTTGGCCTGCTTGAACCTATTATGATTGTTACGGTCGGAGGGATTGTTCTTATAGTCATATTGGCGCTTTATCTGCCAATCTTCACGATGGGCAACAACATGCACTAATAAAAGTTAATTATCTGACTTGCGATGTAGCAGGTCGGAAACGGTAATCAAAACCGGTTTATAGTTTTTAAGGAGAAAGCAAATGACAAGCAGAAAAGGTTTCACACTTATAGAGCTGATGGTGGTCATATTCATCGTCGGCATTTTGGCCGCAGTAGCTATACCGATTATGCGTGGCCGAATTGATGCAGCAAAGTGGTCAGAGGGCAAGGCCGCTGCAGGCAGTATCAGAACCGCCTGTCGCGCTTATTGCGCAGAGAGAGGCCCGACATTCAATTATGTGGGTGGTGTTACACTTGAAGAATTAGGTTTTGCGCCTGGTACTGGTGTCGGCGACGGTGACCTTGACGGCAAGTATTTCGTAGCAGGTGACTATGCAGTTAGCCTGACTGGTTACAATGTTTACACAGTCACAGTTACAGCGGGCGGAAGCGCAGAAGCACCGGGAGTTCCTGGTTCAGTTACACTCGATCAGGATGGAACATTTACAGAACTGTAATGGCCTAAAAAGGCAAAAGTTTGCACACGAAGTGAAAAGGTGGGGGTCTTAACGGCCCCCACCTTAGATGTTTGCAGAGAGGTGAGTTATGATAAATATACGTAAAAATAATAAGGGTTTCACATTAATAGAGCTGATGGTTGTTCTATTCATTATAGGCATATTATCGGCAGTGGCAATACCATATATGCGGGGCCGAACAGATGCCTCCAAATGGTCCGAAGGAAAGTCTGTTGCCGGGACTATTCGAACCGCAGCTCGAACATATTGTGCTGAAATGGGCAGAGGATACGATTTCACAGGAACGACTCTGACACAGCTTGGCTTTGCACCGGGGGATCTTGAGGGAAAGTTTTTCAGCGAGGATTGTTTTTCGATAGCATTCAACGGCTATGATGATTATTTGATTAATGTAGATGCGAGTAAATCAACTTTCCCCGATGCACCAAGTGTTCCCCAAGGGATGACACTTGATCATGCAGGGACATTTATTGAAATTCCTTAATCATTTATACATATTATTTAATTAATAGCCATCAATTTTCATGGTGTGCCAGGCACGCCATTTTTTATTTAACCAAGCCTTATCTTCTATCAATTGCGGGGATATTGAAAAACCCGATATTTGCGATCTGAGATTGCTTCGCTGCCCCGCAATGACATAAAAAATGCACTTTTGTCATTGTGACCTTAGGGACGACGAAGCAATATTATTGTCAAGAGCTTCATTGCTGCTTCTTTTTGATTTGGCCTATTTATTTCTTATACTTTCAAAGTGATGTCTTCTCAAAACAGGAAGGATATTCAATACATGTTATCAGGTTCACAACGCGTTTTTTCACGTGAATATCTAAATCTGTGTCGGGGCAAACAATCCTGACTAATCTACTATTTAAGGCCGTTAAAACTGACAAGGGCCGATAACTACAGCGAGGGACATTTTGTTTTAAAGAAATGACTAAAACGACTATTTCAAAAGTTAACAGCGCAGACTCAAAAACGGCCCAAGATGTTCAAAAGCCGGATTTGCAGGAGCAGCCGACGATTGTTATAGGACATGCGCATAGCAGGATAGCTGAAGAATATAAAAGACGCCACATTCTTCACATATCCAAATTTCTATCTAAAAGAGCCGAGCCAATAGACCGATGAAAGGGTTGCGAATGAACTTTAAATTATTTAAAGGTTCTGCAATTCGCTC
>Ga0105091_10000341_pt1 | contig 19269 bp, 12 predicted proteins | sample PPLLak1March2015_FD_87022 | JGI IMG/M metagenome (GOLD analysis project Ga0105091, IMG submission 87022) | Freshwater sediment microbial communities from Prairie Pothole Lake near Jamestown, North Dakota, USA - PPLs Lake P7 Core (1) Depth... | ecosystem: Environmental > Aquatic > Freshwater >... | reverse complement strand
GAGTCGCGCATTCAGCGCTCAATGCCCGCCCCATCTAGTTCCTGGGGCTTCGCCCCAGGCTAAACTGAATCGGGCCTTTGGCCCTCTAAGATCGTCGCCTGCAATTAAGTTAGCGCTTATGGGCATCCTGCCTGCTCGCCGGGCAAGCAAGATCGTTTGTGCAGGTGGCGCGAGCAGGCAGGATGCCTGCGGCCCCAGGGCAGGCAAGATGCCTGCGCTCCCAGGGGTTTCTGATCCTAACGCTCCAAACGGCATAACGTTACTTCCCGCTTCTCGCGGACGATGCCATAAAGGGTGCCGGGAGTCGAGCGGTCCCAGGCTATGCCTTGGCCGGCGATGGGGGCCGGGATAGTTTCAAGGAACTCAAGCACGCCACCGGTTTGAGGAAGCCGTACAACATAGATCTCCGCCGCGTCGTGGCCGGTCAGGTAAAGGCGGCCATCCGGGCCCCAGGAGCCGCCTGAATTGCTCATTTGACCAAAGCGAGCCAGCAGCGTGGAGGGGAAGGTCCACATTCGCAGCTCCTGCCATTCATCGTTCAATTTCACCAAGACCGTGTGCTCTTTTCCTCCGTACCTCTCTCCGTCCACCATCTGATCGTAATTCGCGAAAACGGCCCACCAGAAGCCGCTATGACGGTCAAGCCATGTCAAAGAACCCCAGCGAACCCCGAAGTCGTGGCTGGCCACATGCTCGAGCGTCTCGGTGTCCCAAATCTCGACGCTGCTTTTCATCGGCCGGCGCGGGTAGTTGGAATGGGCACAGTAGAGCTTCCCCTCAACAACCACGCCGCTATCGAGGTGGAGGATCGGGCTGTCCTTGGGCGCCTGCCATTTCGCTACAAACCGACCTGTCGGTTTCTCGTACTTGCCGATCGCCCGGCTGTCGATCGCGTAGAAGTACTGAGAGTCAACGGCCACGCCTTGGCGGGCCTCGGCGGCCGGGAAGCTCGAGATCAATTGCAGAATCGCGAGAACGAGCGTCACGGACCGTAGTTTCGCACCACAGAGACACGGAGGCCACAGAGAAAAACGGACTATAATCGGCGGGCATGAGAGCCACGTTCATGGTTGTTGCGCTGTTCGCTGTGTCATGGGTGTACGGACAAGAGACGACGGCAGTTTCGCCGGACGGTAAGCTCAGCATCAGTCTCGCCGTCACTGCCGAAGGCGTGCTTCAGTACCGGGTCATCTTCGGCGGTCAGGAAGTTATCAAGGCTTCGAAGCTCGGCTTGGAGTTGCAGAATCAACAGCCGCTTGGAACGAGCGGCATGAAGATCGTGGCCGCGCGCGCGGGCGAGGCTGACGAGAACTATCGAATGCCGCACGGCAAGGTGAACCCTGTCCGAAATCATTACCGGTCGGTCGTGGTTGACCTCGAGGAGACACGTGGCGGACGGAAACTGTCGGTCGAGCTGCGGGCGTTTGACGACGCCGTTGCCTTCCGGTACCTGGTTCCGACTCAGGATAGGATCCGCGAGGCCCGGGTGACGGCCGAGCTGACAGAGTTTGCAGTCGCCAGGGAAGGCCCGGCTTTTCCGCTGATCCTTGATGGATTTCGCACAAGCTACGAGGACGATTACATCCGGGTGCCGCTGGGCGGAATCAAGAAAGACGCGCTCATCGCGCTTCCCTTCCTCGCTCAAGCGCCGGGAGTCGCCTGGCTGGCGATTACCGAGGCCAACCTCGAGAACTATCCGGGAATGTACCTGAACCGTCCGGAGGGGCTGACGCTGAAGACCAGGCTGGCTCCGCGCGTTGACGAGCCGGGGCTCGTTGCCATTCGGGAAACTCCGTTCACCTCGCCCTGGCGGATCGTGATGGTCGGGGAGAAGCCCGGACATCTGATCGAATGCAATGCGGTCCTGAATCTCAGCCCGGCGTCGAAAATCGGGGACGATTCCTGGGTGAAACCCGGCAAAGCGGCGTGGAACTGGTGGTCGGGAGGCATTGCCAAGAACGTGAGCTTTCAGACCGGCATGAACACAGCGACGATGATGCATTACGTCGATTTCGCTGCAGAGGCGGGACTTGAGTACATGCTGATCGATGCCGGATGGTCGGCAATGGTGCCTGGAACCCGGCAGGCGGACATAACGAATATCCGACCGGAAGTGGATCTTGCCCAAATCGTGCGCCGTGCGACCGAGAAAAAAGTCGGCGTCTGGCTCTGGGCGCATTGGACTTCGGTCGACCGGCAGATGGACGAAGCGTTCCAGCTGTTCGAAAAATGGGGGATCAAGGGCGTCAAGATCGACTTCATGGACCGCGACGACCAGTGGATGGTCGAGTTCTACCGCCGGGTCGCCCGCAAAGCCGCCGACCGTCACCTGATGATCGACTTTCACGGGGCCTTCAAGCCGACCGGGCTGCGCCGGGAGTACCCGAACGTCATGACGCACGAGGGCGTCATGGGCCTGGAGTATCTGAAGTGGAGCGCCCGCGTTACGCCCGATCACAACGTCACCATCCCCTTCACGCGCATGCTCGCCGGTCCGATGGATTACACGCCCGGCGGCTTCAACAACGTCACCCCTGCCGAGTTTCAGCCGCGCCAGCGCGAACCGATGACGCTCGGGACGCGGGCGCATCAAATGGCCCTTTACGTCGTGCTCGAGGGCGGATTCACGATGGTGTCGGACTATCCGGAGGCGTACCGGGGTGAGAAAGAGCTGGATTTCATCAGCCGGGTGCCGAACGCGTGGGATGAGACGCGGGTGCTTGAGGGGGAGCCGGGGGAGTTCATCGCGATAGCGAGGCGCAAGGGGAACGAGTGGTACGTTGGCTGTCTGACAGGATCGTCCGAGGCCCGCGTCCTGCAGGTCCCGCTCGATTTTCTGCCGAGTGGAAAGTTGTTCCAGGCGGAAATTTACGCCGATTCACCGGATGCCGGGCAGTATCCGAAGAAGACCGTGAAGCAGGAGCGCGCGGTGAGAGCCGGCGACGTCCTCAAGGCGGAGATGGCGCCGGGTGGAGGGCAGGCGGTGAGGATTTTCCCGGCGGCGGGAGTGGAGGCAGGTTCGAAGTAGCGGCGCAGAAAGGCGTTATCCACGAATTTTCACGAATTTTACGAATTGGCACGAATTGAATTCGTGCCAATTCGTAAAATTCGTGAAAATTCGTGGACAAAAAGAGTCGCGCTACTTCACTTTCGCAGCACTGAAGTCGTTGCCGCCTTCGCTGGCGGTCAGGCCGGTGACCTTGCCGGTCGCGTCTCGGGTGAAGATCACGCGGCCGTTGATCTCCCTCACGAAGAACGTCGTTTCCGATTCAGGAATCAACTCCACACCCGGCTGGCCGCCGGGTTTGGCCATCAGCTTCGACCCCTCAAGAAATACCGCAATCAGCGGTCCGTTGGTGATCTGGTACTCGCCGACGTAGGCCGCGAAGACCTTCGGGTCGATGTTCTGATTCGGCGTCGGCCGTCGAATGGGATTCGCAGTCGATCTGATCTCCGGATCCCCGGGCACCAGGAGCGGATCGCTCACTCGCCAGTACGGATCGAACATGCCGGTCACGACTCTCAACTTCAACTGCGGTATCCGCTTGGCAGACGATGCGTAGCGGCCGTCGAGGATGGCAAAGTCCCAGTCGCCAAGGTCACGGTTCAAGGGATCGGCCACGTACAAACCATCGACTGAATTCCCGGCGACCAGCAGCACGTAGCGTTGCGGGTTAAGCGGATTCGGATAGATCATCTGAACCGCCGCGTTCTTCGCTTTGAAGCTCTTCCCGTCAATCGTTATCTCATCACTCCCGATCTGCAGAGGCAGACGAGACGCGAGCTTCGCACTGACCGAGTTCGCGTCGGGTCCGCCAATCAGCTGCAGCGAGTAGCGAGCGGCATCGGCGTCGGCCAATTCGGTGTCCTTGAAGACCCTCGGCTCCTGCTTTTGAAACTCCCGCCAGTACTTGATCACGACGTCGGCCTTGTCCCGGCACATCTGGACCATTTCCGGATCTTTAGATACGGTGCCAACGACAATCGCGAAGGGTGTCGTGGTGAAATCGGACATCGTGCCGGGGAGGGAGGGGGATTTCCATTGCGGATTGCGGATTGCGGATTGCGGATTGGAGCAGGCTGGGTCTGTCAAAGTCGCCTTGCCCTGTGTGAGAGTCAGCGCCCGAGGCACACCGTTCCATACAACGTTCAAGGGTTTGGCCGGGTCGAGGAGCGCCTTCGAGGGTGAGAGCGTAATCGAAGCGACGTTCTCAGTATCCAGCCGGATGGTGCTGGGATTGATGACTTCCGCATCGACCACCATGAACTGGAGTGGATTCGCAGCCTGCTCGACACGCGCCCAATACGCGGAGGCGTTGCGCAGCTCGGCCGACCGGATGCGGACATGCAGCGGGTCCGGGTTGCGACGGTGCTGGAGAAACCACTCGATGTTGTCATTCATGATGTCGAGCGCCTCGTGCCCACGTCCCGGGATTTCCTGGTAGCGGATGTTATAGCCCCAGCGCTGGAGCATCCGGACCCCGTAGCGCGAATAATCAACGTTTACCGACTTGTCCACATCGCCGTGGTGAACGAAGATCGGCAGGTTGAGCAGGCAGTCAGCCATCGCCCAGGAGCTTTGCTTTTCGAAGCGAAGCCGCTCCAGGTCGGACCGTTTCGCCAGCTCCGCTTCTGGAACCTGCGAGTGATAATCGGCGCCGCCGTAAACCGGGGCGATCGCGGCAAAGAGATCAGGGTGGCGAGTCCCGACATTCCACGTTCCCCAGCCGCCCATGGAGTCCCCGGTCAGGTACACGCGGTCCTCATCCACATTGAAGTGTTTCTTCGCCAGCGCAATGACAGTGAGGATGTCCGTGTCCCCGAGACCGAGGTAGGTGGTATTGCCGCGGCCATGGGGCTCCATGTAGATCACGCCCTGGTGATTCGCGAATTCGGCGTTGATTCCCGGATGACGCGAGTCGGCGGACCACCAGCGGACGTACTTCGGATTCGCGGGGTTAAAGCCGTGGATCTGCAGTACCAGAGGCCACTTCTTGGCCGGGTCATATGCCGGAGGCAGATAAGCCCGGCAGAACTGCGGCGAGCCGTCCACGTCGTCACGGTAAGCCAACCGATAGAAGCCATACGGGCGAATGCGCGCCGCTGACTGGCCGGCGGCCTCGAGCTTGAGCTCCGCGAATTCCATCAGCGGCGAATGGATCTTCCACCAGGGGTTGCCCTTCACCTGGTCGGGTTTGCCCTCCAGACGGTCTTCGACCATGTCCGCGAGCATCTTGAGCGTGAAGCCTTCCGGCTTGGCCGCGTCCGCGCCGGCGGCGGCTTTCACGAGCTCGCGCGCCGCCGCAATAGCGTCACCTTTGTACCAGGCAAGATGCGTCGCGTGGAGCCGGCCGGTCAGCGTGCGGGTCGTGCAGCGTACTTCGTACGGACCATCGGCGAAGGCGTCGGTAGGGATCGTGACCGAGGCGCCGCGAGGGACCGTTTTGGTGAAGAGAGTTTTGCCACCGGGCCCAGCAAACTCGACGGTAACCGGCTTCAGATCCGGGTGCGGGGTGCCGATGTCGGTTTTGACCGTCAGCTGGTCAGCTTTCGAGCTCGTGAGGGACGGCCCGATCTCGCTTTTGACGCGAGCGAGGACTGAGCCGGGCTCGAGCACGCGCGCAGAAAGTGCAGTACGGCCGGCGAGTTGGACGACTTTGACGAGGAGGCTGTTGTCGCCCGCATTCAGGTCGACCTCGACTGTGTCCTCGTCGAACACGAGCGAGCGGTCGACGTTACGGTCGAGGACCAGCTTGCCATTGACCCAGGCGCGTATCGGCGCCTCACTGCCGATCGACAGGAGAGCTTTTCCGGCGGCCGGACGTTTGATCGTCGCAAACCCATAAGCGGCCACCCCATCCGCGCGTTGGTCAAGGGTATCCATGATCCCGAAAGCATCGCCCCAGGAATCGACCGGGTGCCATTTGGCAGGAGAGCCTTCGGTACGTTTGTGCGAGAGGTTGTTCGCAGGCTTGATTGCCGCTTCTCCGCCTTGCTCGGTCAGGAAGTCGCTTTCGAGGGCGTTAGCGCCGGCGGCCGGTTTGAAAGCGCCGACGACCAGCCACTGGCGGATGTAGCGTTCGTTGTTCCGCGTCCAGGGCATCCGCATTTCGTCCTTCAGCGACGGAGCGGGTGACTGGGCAAGGAGCGATGGAATGACAAGTAAGAAGGCGAGACATACTACGAGCGTCGTTTTAGGTTTCATCGAGAGAGAGGTACGGATTAGCGAAGGTGCAAGTTCCGTGGTTATTGTGGCCGGACTCTCCAGAGTCCGGCGCCGGGCTCGCCGTGAGCCCGGCCAAATCGTTGAGCAACCCCGACACGACGGGGAAGAGCAGAGGCGAAGCGTAGCCAAATCGTGCGCTTTCAGAGCACGACGGTTGTCGCCTGTCCGGTTATGGCCGGGCTTCTGAAGCCCGGCCAGCCGGACTCTGGAGAGTCCGGCCACAATAAAAAGCACTAAGAACGGCGCAGCTTCCGGTCAGCCTCGGCACCCAGGCGGACGATTAGCGGCGGCAGCGCTTCGACGTCCTCGAGCGAAGTGCGGAAGTTGACGATGCAGAGGCGCAGAGCGAAGCGTCCGTTGACGATCGCGTTCGACAGGAAAGCCTCGCCGGTGGCTTCGAGCCGATCCAGGATTTCGCGATTAAGGTCGTCCAGGTACTGATCGATCTCCGGCTCGCCGCAGCGCGGACGCAGATCAGCCGGGATGTAGCGGAACGTGACAATGCTTAAGGCGTGCGTCAGACGCTCAAGTTCGGGGTAATCCGGCAGGATGCGATACAGCTCCGCCGCAAGTCTGACGTCATCCGACATCATCCGCACGTACCCTTCACGTCCCACCTGCTGGAAAGCCAGCCACACCTTGAGCGCGCGGAAGCCGCGTGAGTTTTGCGGTCCGAGATCGAAGTAGTTGGTCAGCTCGGTGTCGAAGTGATAGTAGGGCGGATGGTAAGAGAACGTGTCGAGCAGCAGTTGCCGGGCCCTCACGAGAACGCAGCCGGCTTCGAGCGGCGCATAGAGCCACTTGTGGGGATCCATCGCGATGGAATCGGCACGGTTCAAGGCGCGCAGATCCGGCGAAGCCTCCGGCAGGGCAGCAGCAAAGGCGCCGTAAGCCCCGTCCACATGAAACCACAGATCCTGCTCCGCGCAGATATCGGCCAGCTCATTGAGCGGGTCGACGGCGCCCGTGCCGACGGAGCCGGCGGTACCGACAACCATTAAGGGCTGAAAGCCGGACTGGCGGTCCTTCTCGATGAGCGCTCGAAGCTGGGCGGCGTCCATTCGACGGTTCGCGTCAACCGGCACCCAGACGACAGCGTCGGTCCCCAAGCCGAACAGGTCGGCCGCCTTCTGGATCCAGGTATGCGTCTCTTGCGACGTGTAAACCCGCAGCTGTTTTCCGCCTGCCTGCATCCCCGCTTTACGCACGTCCCAACCGGATTTCGTCCGGCGACCGACGAGAAAGCCGACGAAGTTGGCCATGTTGCCGCCGCTCACCAGCAGCCCCCCGCAGTCGGTTGGATAGCCGATCAGCTCCGCAATCCAGCGGATCGTCTGGACCTCGATCTCGGTTGCGAGCGGCGCCAATTTCCAGCCGCCGGCATTCGCATTCACGGCAGAAGCCAGGAAATCCGCGAGGGCACCAATCGGCGCGGCGGAGGAAGTGACGTAGCCCCAAAAGCGCGGATGTCCGTTATGGAGCGAATGGTCGAAAAGCTGCTCGGCGATCCAGGCGAGAACCGGACCTGGTTCGCTTCCCTGCTGGGGGAGCGGGCGGTTGAAATCAATCAGTTCGCGGACGGCCTGGACCGGCTCGCAAGGCGTGACTTTGCGCGATGGAAGCGAGCCCAGGAAATCGGCGATTTGATCGACGAGTTGGTGGCCAAGCGCGCGGAACTGATGGGGAGGGAGATCGAGCGGGGCACGGCGATTGCGGAGATTGTTGATCTCATCAGCGGTCGAAATGGTTGTCATTCGCTTGTTCCTCGGTTCTATGAACCACAGAGACACAGAGGTCACAGAGAAAAGCTTTCTCTGTGTCCTCTGTCTCTCTGTGGTTCAGCGCTTTCTCCCTCGCGCAGGCCTTCAAAAAGATCCGTCTCCAGCTTTCGTCCGCCGTTGACAAGGCTGAAGGCCCGGTAGAATTCCTGAGAGCCCCAGAGACTACGATGGTGCTCTTCGGTCAAGTGGCCGAGCTTGGAATATATCGTCAACTGGGTCTTGTGGCATTGGACAGCGCGCCAGACCTGCGGCCAATATTCCGTGGTATCAATGCGGGTCGTAATTGCCCAGTCCGGCCAGGGAGCGGCGCGGCGTTCGACGCCGTCCACAAGGGTCTTCAGGTCCCGAAAGGCTTCCTGGTAGCCCGCCCATTTGTCTTCGGGCCAGACCATGTAGTAGAGCTTCGAAGTCCGATACTCGTAATCGGCAGCTGCGATGGTCGCTGCCGTGGCGAATTGCGAGATGGCGATGTGATCCGGATGGCCGTAACCGCCTTCAGGGTTGAAAGTCAGGACGACCTGCGGTCTGATCCGGCGAAGATGGCCGACGATGCGCGCGATTACTTCGTCGGGATCCGCCTGGTCCAGATCCTTGTCGATGTAGTTAAGAAAATGAACCTCTTTGACACCGAGCTCCCCGGCGGCGGCACGCAGTTCGGCTTCGCGAACACGGCCGACTTCTTCGGGCGCCGGCCGGACCTCGGCGTCTCCGAAACGGCCCCGTTCTCCCCTGGTCCCGCAGACCACATACGTTTCGATGCCCTCAGCGGCGTATTTCGCGAGAGCGCCTCCAAGACCCAACGATTCGTCGTCAGGGTGAGCCAGGATGGCCATCAGCTTCAGATTGTTGGGCAATGTGGGCTCCTTAGAGGGGTTTGCGTTCAAGTATAGCTTGATTTCTCTCGCCCGCGGATAGCACAGATAAACGCGGATTACGCGGATGAATAAGCCAAATCCAGGATTTGAATTGTATGGTAAACGGGCAAGGGATGACCGACAGCGGCGAGCCGGTTTTGGATTTGGACGAGGCAGCCTATGTTTCCGGCGGCCAAAGCCTCGGCGCCTGTTGCCAGGATGTTCTGCGCCTTCCGTTTGCCGAGCTCAGTCGCGATCTCGGGCTGCTCCATGTTGTAGGTCCCGGCGGAGCCGCAGCAGGTCTCGCCATCCGGGACGTCGACCAGCTCCAGGTTCGGGATCGCCCGGAGCAGCCGGCGCGGTGCTTCCCGGATCCCCTGGGCGTGTAGCAGGTGGCAGGCGTCGTGGTAGGCCACTTTCCATGGATGGGGGAGCGCGGGCGGCGGATCAACGAAACCGAGATCGTCCAGGAAGGTGGCGACATCGCGAACCTTGGAGGCGAATTCCCGCGCCCGGTCCTCGTCGGCGTCGCCTCTGAAGAGCACCGGGTATTGCTTCATCCCTGAACCGCACCCGGCGGCCGTCGTGATCACCGCATCCACATCCCGGGGAAACGCAGCGAGATTGTTCCGGGCGAGCGCTCGTGCCTGATCTGCGGCCCCGCTGTGAAGAGCGAGAGATCCGCAACAGCCCTGCTTGCGCGGAATGAGGATTTCGACGCCGTTTCGACTTAGAACTTTCAGGCAGGCGTCGCTGATGGCGGGCGCAAGGACCTCCTGGGCGCAGCCCGCAACAAGTGCAACCCGTGCCCTCCGTTTGCCGGTAGCCGGCTGGATCTCGGGGAGGCTTCGTTTTGCCGGAAGGCGATCGGGGAGGAGGCCCAGAAGGGGAGCGATTGATGACGGAACCACCCTCTCCAGCCTTTTAAACCGAATTCCGAGGCTCGCCGCCGCCCGGAATCGTCGGGGATACGGCAAAACGTTCTCGATCAGCAGACGGAGTACGCGGTCTGACGCACGACGTGACTCGCGCACGCCGGGGAGCGCACGGAAGGGCGCGATCAACTCCTCGTATCGGACGCCCGAAGGGCAGGCCGGAACGCAGGCGAGGCACCCCAGGCAGCGATCCAGGTAAGGAAGCGCATCGTTAACCTCGAGGTTTTCCTCCAGCACCCCTTTCATCAGGATAATTCGGCCCCGGGGGGAGTCCATCTCTTCGCCCAGCACCTTGTACGTCGGGCAGACGGGCAGGCAGAAGCCACAGTGGACGCAGGTTTTGACCTGCTCAGCCATGTTTTCGGCGTTCCGTCCGTGCTTGCTGGTGTCGATCTGGTGAAGCATGGCTCGTTACTCAATTCGGGCCCTGAAGTGCGGACTGAGCTGGAGTCAGCTCAGTCCCGCCGGCAGGCCACCGCATTCCGAAAGAGATATATGTTTCAGGGCCCGAACCTTCCTTTCGGATCCAGCACTGATTTCACCCGACGGGCGAAGTTGGTCACGCTGGGGCTTAGCTGAACAGGCCGTCGTGCCCCGAAATACGGCAGTCCGGCGATATTTATCTCCTTGCTGTCCGAAGCCAGCCAGCAAACGTTGCCGACCAGGCTGTAGCGCCGGGCAGCACCGTTGCCGATCTCTTCCTCGAGTTGCGGAATTTGGGTCAAGGTCGTCGGGATTTTGACCAGCCCCGCCCCTTCAGGAACCCAGCTAAATTCTCGAGCGCCCGTCCACGCCGCGTCATCCGACTCGTGGCACGTGGTTCCCAATAGCGAGATCACCCTCTCAGCTCGTTTCTGAAGAGTCGAAGAGCGTCCGCCCAGCCGCAGAAGCAGTCTGTCGGGAGGAACAAGGTCGATCGCTTCAAACTCGACCGGTGTCGCAGCCAATTTGCTGATCAGATCCAGGGACTCGGACAATCCGCCGGTTTCGACCGAGAGGCTCAGATAGGCTTCCGGCCGGGGAAAGACTTTGAAAGTCAGCTCAACCAGGGCGCCCAGGCTGCCGGCGCTACCGACCATCAGCTTTGGAAAATCAAAGCCGGCCGCGTTCTTGACCACCTTCCCGCCGCCTCGAATCAGCCGCCCGTGACCGTCAACGAACCGCACGCCGATCAGGAAATCACGGACGCCGCCGAAACGGAGGCTCGAAGGTCCGCGCCCGGCAGCTGCGACTGTCCCGCCAAGAGTCGCGCCGCGAGCGGCGAGAACAGGATCGAAAGGCAGGAACTGCCCGTGCTCAGCCAACAACTGCTCGATATCCGCCACCCGGGTGCCGGCCAGCGCTGTGATGGTGAATTCGCTCGGCTCGTATTCGACAATGCCGGACAGGCGGGAGAGGTCGAGGATAGAGGCGCGATGGTTTGACCCCGAACGGATTTCGGGGTCACTTCCGGAGAGGGCTGGCTTGGTGCCGGCTCCGCGGAAGAGTTGAGGGGCAGTCGCTCCCGCGATGAGACCCTGCAGTTCGTCGATGCTCCGAACCTCGATTGCGCCTGACGCGAAGGGCGCGCCGGATCCCGCCAGCGCGGATGCAGGCAAGATGCCTGCGTTCCCAGGGGCCATGCCGGGGTAGAACAGCATCTTTCCGCGGTTGGAGAGTTGGTCGGGGTCCATGGACTGGCGAAGCTCGTACATCACCTGCATATCGGCTGGCTGGAACATCTTCTCGAGATGCTCTCTTTTTTCCATCCCAACGCCGTGCTCGCCGGTGATCGAGCCGCCCAGCTCGATACACATCGTGAGGATGCACGAAGCGAGCTGCTCCGCGCGTTCAAGCGCGCCGGCCTCCCGGCCGTCGAACAAAATCAGCGGATGCAGATTGCCGTCGCCGGCATGAAAGACGTTCGCGACGCGTATCCCGTATTCGGCTGACAGGGTTTGAATGCGGTTCAGCGCGTCTCCGAGACGGCTGCGCGGCACGACTCCGTCCTGGACTATGAAGTCCGGGCTAAGCCTGCCGACAGCCGAGAAGGCGCTCTTCCGGCCTTTCCAGATGCGTGCGCGCTCGTCATCGTTCTGCGCCACGCGGAGCTCGTCCGCCCCCGATTTCCTGACCAGTTCGCTCAGCCGCTCGAACTCCGGTTCGACTTCGACCGTTTCCCCTTCCAACTCGACGATCAGCACCGCCTCGGCTTCACGGGGATAACCGGCATGAACCGCAGCTTCCGCGGCCTGGATGGCCAGGCGATCCATGATTTCAATAGCGCCTGGGAGAAAGCCCTCCGCAATGATCCGGCTGACGGTATCGCCGGCGGCCGTGAGGGACGGGTAACTGGCGAGCAGGGTCCGGTAGCGTTCGGGACGGCGAACCAGGCGGAGAGTGATCTCGAGAGCAATACCGAAAAGTCCCTCGGATCCGACGAAAAGGCCGGTGAAATCCGGGCCGGTGTTTTCAAGGCTGCGACCGCCCAGATCTACGACTTCGCCGTCGGCTAGGACCGCTTTCAGGCCCAGGACGTGGTTGCTCGTCATGCCGTGTCTCAGGCAGTGGGCCCCACCCGAGTTGAAAGCGATGTTGCCTCCGATTGTGCAGATCTGCTGGCTTGAAGGGTCGGGAGCGTAGTAGAGACCGTAGGGTGCCGCGGCGGTCGTGACCGCCCAATTGATGACTCCGGGTTCGACGACGGCTATCCGCTCCTTCGGATCCAAGCTCAGGATGCGGGTCAGACGGTTGAGACCGATGACAACGCCGCCTTCGATCGGCAGCGAGCCGCCCGAGAGGCTGGTCCCGCTTCCCCGGGCCACAAACGGAATTTTGTCGCGATAGCAGACTTGGACGGTGCGAATGACCTGTTCGGCAGTCTCGGGCAGAACTACGGCCGCGGGCTTTGCTTTGAAAGCCGTGAGAGCATCGGATTCGTATGGGGCTAACTGGGCAGAGGATAAGAGTAACTGTTCTGAGGGGTAGATTGCCTGTAATTCAGTCTTGAGAACTGATTCCACTGAAGCACCTGTGTCTTCAGTATAGAGCTTTGAACGACGGACGAACACGGACTAGCACGGACCGAAACGTGCGTCCGTGTTTGTCCGTGTTCGTCCGTGTCTGTCCGTGATACCAGGTCAATCCCACTCGAGTATCGCGCCCCTGGAGGCCGAGGTCGCCATGGAACGGTATTTACGCAGGTAGGACGGGAGACCGACGCGTTCGACGGGCTTCCAGGTTTTACGACGGGCGGCGATCACGTCTTCGCTCAGCTCGACGGTCAGCTGGTGATTCGGGATATCGATCGAGATCATGTCACCTGGTTGAAGCAGGCCAATCAAACCGCCCCTGGCTGCCTCGGGGCTCACGTGGCCTATCGAGCAACCCCGCGAGCCACCCGAGAAACGGCCATCCGTCACGAGCGCCACCTTCTCGTTCAGTCCCATTCCCGCAATCTGCGACGTCGGGCCCAGCATTTCCTGCATCCCTGGACCGCCCCTCGGGCCTTCATATCGGATGATGACGACGTCGCCCGCCTTCACCTTCTTCGACAGGATTCCCTTGGAAGCCTCTTCCTCGCTCTCGAAGATCACCACAGGTCCACGATGCCGAAGCATTGGCGGCGGCACGCCGGCGGTCTTGACGACCGCGCCCTCAGGCGCCAGGTTCCCAAAGAGTATCGCCAGGCCGCCGTCCTTGGAGTAAGCGGTCTCCAGCGGTCGGATGCAAGCCTGATCCTTGCTCGTACAGCCGGCGATGTTTTCGCCGATGGTCTTTCCTGTGACTGTTTTGCAGTCGAGATTAAGCGCTCCGGGCTTCTTCGAAAGCTCGTGCAAGATGGCGGAAATACCACCGGCCTTCTCCACGTCCTCGACATGGTAATGGGAGGACGGGCTCACCTTGCACAGGCAGGGCGTCCGTGAACTGACTTCGTTGAGCCGCTCGAGCGGATACTCGATGCCGGCTTCGTGCGCAATGGCAATCGTGTGGAGCACGGTATTCGTGGAACCGCCCATGGCCATGTCGAGCGCAAAGGCGTTGTCAATCGCCTGCGGCGTGACGATGTCGCGCGGCTTCAGGTCCATTTCGACCAGCTTCATGACTTGATGGGCCACCTGGCAGGCCAGTTGCTCCCGCCGCGGGTCGACGGCGAGAATCGTGCCGTTGCCGGGAAGAGCCATACCGAGCGCTTCGCACAGGCAGTTCATAGAGTTCGCGGTGAACATGCCGGAGCAGGACCCGCAAGTCGGACAACTGTAATCCTCGAGCGTCTTCAGCTCGTCATCATTGATTTTTCCCGCCTGGTAAGCGCCTACGCCCTCGAAGACGGAAATCAGGTCTACGACCCGTCCGTCGGGCGTCACTCCAGCTTTCATCGGCCCGCCCGAAATGAAAATCGTCGGGACGTTCAGCCGCATCGCGGCCATCAGCATCCCCGGGACAATCTTGTCGCAATTCGGGATGCAGATGAGCGCGTCCAGGCTGTGGGCCGCAACGACGGTTTCGACCGAGTCGGCGATAATCTCGCGGCTGGGCAGCGAATACTTCATTCCCATATGACCCATCGCGATACCGTCGTCGACGCCGATCGTGTTGAACATGATCGGCACGCCGCCGGCCGCTTTGACCGCTTTTCGGACCACCTCGCCGAACACGTTCAAGTGGACATGTCCGGGGATGATGTCAATATAGGAGTTTGCAATGGCGATGAAGGGCTTGTTCATGTCCTCGTCTTTGATGCCGGTCGCCTTCAAGAGCGAGCGGTGAGGAGCACGTTCGAACCCTTTTTTAATCGTGTCTGAGCGCATCCGGAGATTTTAGCATTCAACCGAGAAGCGGTTATACTGTTGAGTCACGAAGAAGTCAGGAGTCAGAAGTCAGGAGTCAGAATCGTTAATCGGAACCGTGTTCATTCTGACTTCTGACTTCTGACTTCTGACTCCTGACTTCTGACTTCTTTTCATCGTTATGAAACTAGGCATCATCGGGTTGCCCCAGGTGGGGAAGAAGACGGTTTTCCAGATACTGACCGGCATACCAGCCGAGAAGGCGCCGACCAAAGACGGGATCGCGCATGCGGTGGCGATCGTTCGTGACCCGCGAGTCGACCGGCTGTCCGAGATGTTCCAGCCGAAGAAAACGCGCTATGCGGAATTCGACATGATCCTGCCGCCGGACATCGAGCCCGAGCAGACGCGGAGCGCCAACTGGCTCGAAGCGATAAGAAAGGGCGAAGGGCTTCTTCACGTCATCCGGGGCTTTACGTCCCCCGGCGTTTTCCACATTTCCGGAAGCGTCGATCCACAGCGCGACATCGAGCTGGTGGAGATGGAATTGCTCCTGGCGGATCTCGACCTGATCGAGAAGCGCCTGCAACGGATGGCCAAGGAACATCAGAAAAGCAACGTCGCACAAGAGCGGGAACGGCAGATCCTGGAGCGCGCTAAGGTGCATCTCGAATCAGAGAAGCCGCTTCGCACGATGGGACTAACCGAGGATGATCTGCGTTCGATTCGCAGCCTGAATTTTCTGACGCTGAAACCGCTGGTCGCGGCCTTAAACGTCGACGACAATTACGCGGCGGCCCGCGAGAAGTACCAGGGTCTCGCGAACCAGATGGAGTCTAACGGGGCTACAGTTGTTTTCCTGAGTGCCGCACTGGAGAGAGAAATCAGCGAACTGGCACCCGAAGAGCAGGCGCCGTTCCTCGAGGAGATGGGATTAGACGAGCCTGCAGCGCATCGCCTGTCCCGGGCCGCTTTCAGGTCGCTAGGGCTGCTCAGTTTCTTCACGGTCGGACCGGATGAGGTGCGAGCCTGGCCCGTTGAAAGCGGCGCGCTGGCGCCGGTCGCTGCCGGGCGCATTCACAGTGACATGGAGAGAGGTTTCATCCGGGCCGAAATCATTACCTTTGACGAGTTGGTCAAGGCAGGGTCCGAGAAGGACGCGCACGACGCGAACCTGTACCGGTTGAAGGGCAAAGACTACGAGGTACAGGACGGGGATGTCCTCAACATACGGTTCAACGTCTAGGTCAATTCAAAACAAAACCGATTACGAGACGAGCACGAGCACGAAGCCAGGGCGGTACAATAAATCAAAGGAGTGCTCTTGGACGGGATCCTGCCGTATCTTCTGTTTTTTGTCGCGCTTGTAGTCGCCGCTTCCATCTTTCTCGCCTACCGGCGTACGCGCAACTGGCGCCAGTTCGCCGCCAAGTATCGTTTCACCTTTAAGCAGGAGCCGTGGCTGCGGAAACCGCGCGTCTTTGGCGAGATCCAGGGGCGTTCCTTCCGTTTGCGCAAAGCAGAAACCAGCTCCGACACAGGAGTCCTGGGCCTCGAGCTGGTCGAGATGACGATGGGCCTTTTCGGTCGGCTGCCAAAGGGCCTTGAGATCTCGAAGTCCGCGACTTCCCTCACCGATGAGGCTTCCTCTCAATCGATACTCACGGGAGACCAGGCGTTTGACGAAAAAGTGTTCGTGAAAGGCGAGAACACGGCCGAAGTGCTTCGTTACCTGGCTTCGGAGCGCCGGCAAGCCATCTTGGAACTCTTCGACTGGGAAAGCGCCGACTGGGCGGGATTGCGGGACAACCGAGTCGTCCTGATCGAGCGGCGTATGGTAAGCAGCCTGGCTCACCTGGAGAAGCGGTTTCACTTCCTGTTGGACGTTGTGCGACGGCTGGACGAGTGAAGCTTTTGTCGACGAACTAACACCAGCCACGCGCCGGCTGAGAGCATAGCTGGAGTCGCGTTACAGAGCCGCGCACGGAGCAGAGGGCTGCGGAGTGTGTTTCCACGAAGCAGCCTGGAGCGCAGTAAGCGGGCCACCCATCGAACCGTGACGCCTCGATGGGCGGCCCGCTTACTGCGCTCCAGGCTGCTTCGTGGAAACACACTCCGCAGCCCTCTACTCCGTGCGCGGCTCTGTAACGCGACTCCAGCTATGCTGGGTGAACAAAGGCTTCTTGTGCCTCCGGATTCACCACTACCCGCAATGCCTTTTCCATCACGTCAAACAGCGCCGGAGCTTCACCAATCACTTCACCGTCGACGTTCAAGTGAAAGTTCGGTTCTGAGGAGACGCGCATTCGTTTGGCCTGCCGCATGACAACGTCGCCGCCACCCGGGTGTATGCCCGCCAGAATCTGGGGGACGACAACGGCCAACTTCGGCAAAGGCATCACGGGGACGATCAGTATATCCATCAGGCCGTCGTCGAGTTTCGCCGCAGGCGCCACCGGAATCCCACCGCCCATTGTCCTGCCATTGGCGACAACCAGGTTGTACGCGCCGAATTGTTGGATCTCGTCCTCGTCGAACTTGACCCGAAGCTGATACTGCTCGATGTCCGGCAGCGCCTGTGCAGCCGCCACAAAGAAGGCGACAGATCCCAACCAGTCTTTAAGCTCGGTGGTGAGTTTCTCTCCCGCCTTAGTTATGAAGCCGCCAGCCGACGTATTCAGGAACAACCGGGAAAGATCTCGGTTACGCATGCGCACGACATCTACCTGGCGCGTGTGACCCGCCGCCAGCAGCTCTATGGCCTCATTGTGATCCGTGGGCATCCCGACTGACCTCGCGAAGTCGTTGCCCGTTCCGAGAGGAAGGACGGCAATGGTGACGACATCGAGGCAGGCGTCCAGGCCGTTCAAAATCTCGTTAAGAGTCCCGTCGCCCCCGGCCGCTGCCACATGCGTAATCCCTTCTTCTATTGCCTGGCTCGCCAGGCGGGAAGCATCTTTGGGTCCTCGGGTTTCCTTGAGCTCGAAGGACTCCAGGAGGCCGAGGGATTTCTCGAGCGCCTGCACGTCGTCGACAGAACCGGCTTGAGGGTTCACGATCACGCACCACTTGACCGCAGCCATGGGAGTCTCCTTGGGAAGGGTTATAGCCAGAATATCATCGAGAGGGATGGAGTTGTTACAGAGCCGCTGTTGTTACTTAATCCACTAATTTGTTTTACGATGGGGCACATGAAATTGGATCGGCGTTGTTTCTTGGGATGGGGAGCGCTCGCGATCGGGCTGGGGACTGGCGCAGAGGCGCAGAACCCGACGGAACAGAGTCCGCAGATCGGGGTTATCGGCATCGGCAAGCAAGGCTTTGAGCTCTTCAAACGGCTGGTCCAAATTCCCGGGGTCAGCATTTCTACGGCAGCCGACGTCTGGGGGCCGAACCTGGACAAGATCGCTTCACTCCCAAACGTCGATCCGATGCGGACACCCCACTTCGGCAAGGTGCTGTTCAATTCCGATGCAGTCCTGGTCGCCACCCCGGATCACCTGCACAAGAGCATGTGCCTGATGGCTCTGAACTATAAGCAAGACATCTACATCGAAACACCGGTAACCCACTCAATCGAGGAAGGAACGGAGATCGCCGCGGCTGCGGCCAAGGCCAATCGGATTATCTGGCCGGGTCATCAGCAAGTGATGAACCCGATCAACGCCAAGGTGCGCGAGTTGCTCCAATCCGGACAGATCGGCCAAATCCGCAGCATCACCGGTGAGGTGCACATCGAGGGACCAACCAGGGTCGGCTATTCACCGATTCCTCCGAACACCGATCTCGATCGGACCCGCTGGAATCTCTTCCTGGGAGACGTACCCGAGCGTCCCTACAACCCGAAGCACCTGTTCCAGTGGGGTCTTTACTGGGATTACTCCTGCGGCCTGGCCGGGAGCGAAATGGTTCCTCTGATTGCCACCATTCACACCCTCACGGGCGCCGAGATGCCGGCAAAGGTGTCGGTACGTGGTGGAACCGAGAAGTGGAAAGAGTTGACGGAAATGCCCGATCATCTATCGGCCGTCCTCGAGTATTCCCAGGGTTTCGTGGCCAATCTGTCGGTGTCGAGCACCGGCAAGACCGAAGGTCCGTCGCTGGTGATTCAGGGAAGCAAAGGCAAGGTCGAATACGAGCCTCACAGGTGCAAGGTCCACGGAGAGTCAGGAGAGCCGGCCGAGTACCGGGCGGAAGGAGACCCGACGGCGCTCAATCTCCAGGCGTTTGTGAAGGCAATTAAGAGTCGGACGCCGGGCGACCTGGCTTTCGGCATCAATGCGGCCAACGCCGGGCATCTGGTCAACCTGTCGTACAAGCTGGGAAAGACCGTGGGCTGGGACAAGGCGACGGGGAAGGCCGTGGTGTAAGCGATCCCGTGACGGAGCACACGCAGAGGTTAGAACGCGTTAGAGCGCCGTGCGCGCAGTGGACCTGGAGTCGCGTTACAGAGCCGCGCACGCAGCGGAGGGCTGCTTCGCTGGAAAGCGCTCCGCAGCCCTCCACTGCGTGCGCGGCTCTGTAACGCGTTCTAGCCTCCGCTGGGTGCGGAATCACTGGATCAGATGCACAACGCAGATATCGTGATCATCGGCGGCGGGGCAGCGGGCCTGATGGCCGCAATCTGGGCGGCGCGCACCGCAGCCGGAGCCCAAGTTCTCGTGCTGGACGGCGCTCGAAAGCTCGGGGCGAAGATCCTGGTTT
>Ga0105091_10000339_pt1 | contig 19302 bp, 15 predicted proteins | sample PPLLak1March2015_FD_87022 | JGI IMG/M metagenome (GOLD analysis project Ga0105091, IMG submission 87022) | Freshwater sediment microbial communities from Prairie Pothole Lake near Jamestown, North Dakota, USA - PPLs Lake P7 Core (1) Depth... | ecosystem: Environmental > Aquatic > Freshwater >... | reverse complement strand
CTGTCGGACGATGCCGACTGGATGGTTACACTGATCAACCGAGTCAACAGCCTCTATTTCGGTTCGTACATCGACTGGCGCTGGAGAGAGCCCTCGGTCTTCGACAATGTTGCTTACTTGACCAAGATGCTCCCCTACGCCACCGGCATGTCCTATAAGAAGCAGCCCAGTGTCGAGCACTTCGAAAAGATGATCCGGGTGTGTCGGGACGGGGGCTACCGCGGCTACTACGCGATTGAGGAAAAAGGGCGGGAAGGCATCCTCTTCGCGAAGAAAGTGTTCGAAAGAGTCCTTTTTGGAAAAGTGTCAGCGTCGTAAAGTCGACCGTTCAAGCAGGCGCCAGAGCAGCCAGTTGGAAGGCCAGAAACTGAGTACGACATTCAGGACGATCAACGAGGCCAGGTACAGAGGGACCGGAAGCGTGTTCAGGCGGCCAAGAGGCGTTCGGTCAAAACCTTCCCACAGGCGGTACGCGCTGTTGATGTTCGCTTCTGCGGGGAGGAGGGTCGCGCTGAACACCAACAGGAAAGCGTACAGCAGCCCGGCTTCGATCCAGGCTTGACGCTTAAGCCCCGTACGCTTGAAAACTACAAACAGGAGCGCGGGAACAGAGAAGAAATGATTGAGGGTCTGCAGCCAATCTGCCCAGGTTGCTTTGTCCAGGTAAAACGTAATTCCCAGCCAGCGAGACCCGGTCAGCCACTTGCTGACGATGTCGCTGACCCAGATAAGGTGTCCCTCGAGCAGACAGACGAGAGCCACGGATACGACAGCCCGGTTAGCGAGCATTATTCCTATACCGCCAAGCAGCGTGGCGAAATGAGACAGCCAGAAACAGTTTTCGGGATGCCCGGACACCAAGCCCCGGAAGGCAACAAAAGCGAAGTGGGCGACAAGGAGTCCGCCAAGCACATATGACGTCCACTCCCGGTCGTCGGATCCAGCTTCCCCCATAGATCACGATCATAACCGGTTTGTCCGATTCAACGTGCCGTCGCGCCGGGCCCCCTATCGCCGGCTTTTCGTCGTCTGTCCAGTCAGCTGGCGGTCGGTTTCATCGGGCGTGATCTGCTCGAAGCTCACCAGCGTCTTCGTCCCGTCTTCCGATTCGATCTCTATGTCGCCTTCGGGCGTCTTCAACCAGACGCGCCTGGGCTTATTGACAATGCGCGTAACGTGCGACTCGGTTCTGAGGCCAGCCATGATCTCTATACGCCGTTCGGTGCCTTTGACATCGGCACTGATGCCAACCAGGGGCAGATTATTGACTTCTTCCTGATCACCGATGTCTCTGCCGATCACCTCGAGGTCAACAACCCACCCGGCGTGTTCCTTGCTGAAATCATCGAAGAACTGACGCCATTGGTTTTCCGGAATTTCTTTCGTTTGCATGGTGTAAAACCTCTTCTCGGCACGTCATCGCCACCGAGGCCGAGTCTGATTAGACGGATTGGACTGATCGGTCGGATGCGTCCGATCAGACTCAGGCCCGGGTGACAATCACGTCGCTTTCCGTGGAATACCGAAATTCTACACCGCCGTTATTCCGAGGGCGTAGAGGGGTTCACGAGGGCCGTAGATCCGGGGCCAAGCGCGGGGACCTGGCTTTCGTAAGCCTTGGCACGCGCGAGCCCGACCCAGTCCACCTGCATGTCGGCCGTCCCGCGGGCATGCTCTGCAGCTTGTTGCGGAAATGGTTCCCGACCGCCGCTTCCACATCGTCCACTTCGTCCACGTCGTCCACAAAGGGCCTGCCCTACAACGGCTTCGGCGGGGTGAAGAAGACGTCGTAATCGCCTTGAGGCACCGTCAAGGCGTAGTTGCCCGATGAATCAGTCAGCGTCTCAGCTCTGAAATTGAGCGTTGAGCCGGCCTTCGGGACTGCCAAGACCCGGACGCCAAGAAGCCCCTTGCCGGCGCTGTCCGTTACCCGACCCGAGAGCGTAGCAGGCGGCGGGAGGGCCGGGACATCGAAATTAAGGACAGAGTCAGCTTGAAAGGGATCGACAACCTGGCCCTGAGCGGGGACCTCGAGCTCCCCGCTCAGCACCGGGATCACGGCCGCTACACGGTAGGGCCGGTCGGCGGCGAGCGTCATCTGGTAAGAGCCGTCGCCAGGGTTTACGCTTGCCTGGCTCTCGACGTCCGGGACGTTGCAGGGCAAGGCGGCGTCCCCCGTTCCGGCCGCCGAAGTGTCCGATGCGATCACGAACGCATCGGCAACAGGGCCAGTCAGGGTCCCCGAGTTGATCACGCCCGAAAGCCTGGCGGTTGCCGGAACGTCAAAATTGGCCAGGACTGCGCTGCCGCTTAGCGGTACCGTGCCGAGGTTGAGAATGTTCAGGATCGCGGCGTTCCCGAGTCCCACGGACAAGCTGGCCGTGTAGTTGCCGTTGGGAAGCTGAGCCGCGTAGCTGCCATCTGCGGGAAGCAGCTTGTAGTACCCCGCATTTCCGTTATCGCCCCTCAAGGCCAAGGTCACTCCCTGGTTGCCGGGAAGCCGGTCCAGGCCAGTAACGGTTCCCGAAATCTGACGGCGAGCCGCTACGGGCACCGAGATGTTCCGTGCTGTGGACGATTGAACCGTCACAGGATTCGGGTCGGCAAAGAGTGTCTTCAGGGTGGCGCCGTCATTGGTTTCTCGGCGGCAGAGCGAAATAGTATACGTGCCAGCCGGGACAATCACGGCGTAGGAGTCGGTTGTTCCCTGAGTCCCAGGGGTAAGGGTCCCAGGAAAGACTTCGCGCGCGCTGTTTTGTGCCGCCAGCGATTCCGCGGTAAGCAGTGACGGCACAACAGACTGTAATCGGAGCTTTCCTGCGACTTTCAACCCGTCGTTGAGTGCAACATCCAAGGTCGTTTTGGAAGAAAGGTTGACATTGGTGCGGGCATCATCGAGAAGCCCGAGCTTGGGGGCCGTCGGGACCGTTCGCGCTGAATATCCTGGAATAACCGGCAACGTTGTGAAGGAAAGCGGACTGGCATTCTCCCTCAGCGTCACAGCCGCCACTCCAGCACTGGACTCGACTCCCAAGGTCCCCTTGAAGTCCGGCCGCCCAGGGAACAACTCGGAGGCAAAGGCCGCTTTCTGGCTTCCGGGGCCCAGGACCAGCGGGGCAGTGCGTGCGAGCTCCAGGCCGGACACGTCAACGAGTCGAACGCGGATCGTGACCGGGGCATTCAACGGATTGAAGAAAGCCACTCCGGTATCCAAATTCCCCGCGATTTCGACCGGCAGCGTGAATAGCGAGCTTAACTGCGAGTCGCCGACTCCCGCCTCTGTCAGGAACGCTCCGGCAGGATCCGAGAGCGTAAAGATCGCCGAGACGCCGATGGGGACCGTCGACGACACTTCAGCCGAACCGACCGACAACGGCCCAGAGCCATCGGTTTCCAGGAATGCCGAGGCGCCGGGGGCCAGGTTGCGAATGAAGCTCGATTCACCGCTGGCCTGCCCACCGGGGATGGTCACCAGAAATGGCGTACCATCAGGTTTCTTCAGGTTGAAACTGACATTCCCGCTGGTAGAAGAGTTGTTGAAGACGATAAAAGTCGTCCTCATCTTCGTCCCCGACGAAGAGTCAAGCCCGTTGGCGACCTGTGGCAGATTGAACTGCGTCCTCGCATCCTGTTTGGAAACGACCGGAAGCGTAGTGTTCGAGAGCCGGGCGCGGTTCTGCCGCAACGCCACAGCGGAAAGCGGCCGGGTACTGGAGATCGCCAGTGTCCCGCGGAAATCAAAAAAGTTCGGGAACAACCCGTCGCTGCCGGCCACAAAAAGCGCGCGATGGCGTCCGGCTCGGATGGTTTCCGTTCGTGCTGTATCGACCGGATTGCCGTCGATGTTCCGCAAAGTGAAGGTTACGGTGGCGTCCCCGCTCCCCGGATTAAAAAGGGCAAGACCGGTGTTGAAGAGAAAGGTGGTGTCGACGGGAAGAGTGAAGTCCGTCTGCAGATCTGACGCTCCCACGCCTGCCTCAGTTACGAGGTTCTTAGCCGAATCATAGAGCGTAAAAATCGCCGAAACCCCGATGGCATCAGACGAGATAATTCGAGCAGCACCGCCTTTCAGCGTATTCGAACCATCGGTTTGCAGAATGCGATTCTCTCCGGGTTTGACTTGCAGCGGACCGAATTGATCATCTTTCCCGAGCGTTGGTATGGTCACCGTGAAGGGTTGCCCATTGTCGTCCGTAAGTCGCAGCGTCACGTTGACCGTACCTGTTCCCGAGTTCACCAACACGAACGTCGTTCGCATGCTGCCGCCTGCGAAAGTGCCGTTGCCGAACTGCGGTATGTATGACTCTCGCGACTGTGCCGTGACGGAGACTCCAACGGAAACCAAAACCGTGAGACAAAGTGCGACCGGTTTGTATCCCATGTTCCCTCCTCCTGTTTCTGGGCGGGCGTGACCGGGGGGAGACTACCTGCAGTCAGCTTATACCCGCTTCTCAGGAGGGTTCAAATTGGAGTTGCAGCGTCTTGTATGGAGTGCGGCGGCAGAGGGAGGCCGATGTTTTATCAGGCCTACCGGCGACGCCGCTTTGGCTCACGGCGGAGCCGAGTAGTCTGCAAAAGCTTGGGGCGTGCTGATTGCCGATCCTCCCCTCCGGGGGGAACCAAAGCGGCGTCGCCGTTAGGCCTGATAATACATCGGCCTCCCTCTGCCGCCGCACTCCAGAAAAGACGCCGGCCCACTCACGCTCGCGGCACTGCTCCTTACAACGCCCTTTTCTCTTCCGCGATCCCGCACAGCGCTTCAAATTCCGGACCTGTCGAGGCGATCGGGCGATGGAAAACTTCGGCGATGATACCGGTCCAACCGTAGATGAAATACAGCCAGCCGTCCACGACAGTGAGGTGGCGCAACTGCGCCTGTGCGTTCGCCTGCTTCAGGAACACGAGGTCTCCGCGGTAGTTGAAGTCCCAGGCGAACCCGTGCTCTGGAAAAACGGCGTTATCGGTAATCGGCGAACCAGGAGCATCCTTCCCGAGGCCGGTCGCGTTCACGACCAGCGAGTGCGGGCCGAGCTTGCGCAATACCGTGTCGTTGTCTTCCGGGTGGGGTGTGAGGACGTACTCGATCGGGACCTCCACACGCATCTGCTGATGGATTCTCTGCATAGTCTCAAGGCGGGCCGGGGTGCGATTGGAGACGAAGATCCGTCCGGGCCGATTTCGGCCATGATCGGCTCGCAAAAGGTACGTCAGCAAGGCGAGGCTTGATCCGCCCGCCCCCATCACGAAAACATCCGCCTTGGTCTTCTCCCAGTGCCCGGCCGGCAGGAAACGTTCCAGCGATTGCCCGCTCGTGATCGGGTCCTTGGCGCCTCCCAGCAGCCGGCCCTGGTCTTTCCAGATACAGCTCACTTCGCCAAGCAGCGAGGCAAAATCGTCGAGTTGGTCGAACAGGTCACGGCAGGCGCTGACAAGATCGATTTTGTGCGTTGTAACGAGCGCGCCGTAGGAAAGGGGATCATGCTTGATGAACCGGACAACTTCCCGATAGTGCTCCGGCCGGTCATGAAGAGCGAGGTCCACGCCTCTGATTTCGTGGCCTGCCAGGCTGAGACGCTCCATCCATGCGGGAAAAACACGCATGATCATTGAACTGGCCGTCGTGACGCCGATGAAGTGAAGCGTCGGGCGCCGGGCGGGCGCCGGGTTAAACGCGTTCATTTTTCACGAACACTCGCAGGTCGCTTCTTTCCGACCCCTCAGGGCCGCGTGGATCATCGCGGTCGCGCATCCGACTCCGCTTTCTACGCTAATGGCCCCGGCGATACAGTTCAGCCGGCAGGCCCCGCATTCCATGCACGCCTGCGGGCGCGACAATACTGCTTTACGGCCGTTCATCTCAAAAACAGCGTGCGGACAAACCATCACGCAGACGCCGCAGCCGCTGCAGAGCTCCGCGTTATAGATTAGTGTGTTTTCCAGGTATGCGTTCAACATGTGCAGATCTCCGTTCAGCGAACAAAGGCAAAGACAATGGCGAGAATTGCGCCCGAAGCGAAAGTCAGAGCCATTACCGGGATGTACGCAAACATCTCTCGCCGCACTCCGGTGCGGGAGGTGAAAGTCGACGCGCCGGTGAAATTGAGCGCGACAAACGCGGTCACGGCCGGCATGCCGAGGAGAAACTCCAGCGCCTGCGCAGCCTGTTGCCACCACGCCCAGTCGGGATGGCCGCGAAAGCCCAGCCAGGCGAAGGGGAGTGCCACAAGTCCGCCCAAGAGAAACCCTTTCGTGCTAAAGTTCGGGGTCGGCAGCCAGGGCAGCAAAATGGGAAAAAGAGCCGCACCGGCCAGCACGCAGGCGACTGCCGCGAGCGCCCCTGTCCAACCGCCCAGGAAATAAAGGATGACGGCAGCAACGAGCATCCGCAGTAAGTAGTTTCGAACTTCTACGGGCAAGAGGATCATCCGGTCCCCAAGCGAGAAACGGACGCGCCTCATCTCGGCGGTCGCCTTGCCTGTCTTCAGGTACTCCGGCAGATCCGCCGCCCGAACCGGCCCGTACTCAACCCGGAAGCCCGCCCTCTTCTTGACAACGTGGGCGGCGACGCCGGGCGCGCCCAACTGGGGGAGGATCAGTCGCCGGTGAGAGACGACTTCCTGCAGACGCGTCTGATACACGCGGAGGACGATTTCATCCGTGCTGAAAGTCGCCTTTCCAGCCGCGCACCATACGTTGATCCCCCGGGTGTCGAGTACCAGGATGTAAGCATCCATCCCGGCGAGCGACGAACGCAGCGCATCGAAACTGAGCGTGTAGTTCCCCGTGACAAAGACCGGGGATTCCGGTGAAGGATTCCCGAGCGCATAAAGACCGGGCGCCACGCGGTGTTCCCCGCGCTTGTGGCCGATTCGGACCAGGAAGTGGTCCCAGCGGTCCGCCGCGGTGAGCCGGGAGGTGGTCGGAAGGACTTTCGGTTTGGTCGTAATCGAGATGAGTTCGTTTTTCATATAGATCATCGTCTATATGACATCATATAGACGTGCGTCTATTTGTCAAGCAGAAAAGCGAGAAAAAAATCAGGGGACGTCAATGCCAAGGTCCGCGAGGCACTTTCGCACCATGGTTGGGCCTTTGGCGAGGCAGGCCCGCATGCCGACATCGCGGGCCCCGGTGATGCATTCGGGGTTATCGTCGAAGAAAAGGATCGCGCCGGCATCCAGTTGAAGGTCGGACATCACCCATTCGTAGGCGGCCCGGTCGGGCTTCATCAAACCGATCTCGAACGACGCGTACGACCGATGGAAGCAGGCAACCAGCTTCTGTAGCCTGCTCACCCCCCAGTGAAGCGCATTGTTATTGGACAGGCAGGCGAGCGTGAAATGCGGTCGAAGGGCGTCGAGCAGCTCAAAGCTTCCTGGAAGCGGTCCCCGGTCCCAGGAGCGGAAGGCTTCGAGGAAATCCTCCGGCCGAAGATCGATGCCAAGCTCGCGGACCGCGCCGGCCGCAAAGGCAGCCGAATCGCACCGGCCGGTTTCAAAGCGGTGCACCCATTGGGACTCAAGCCAGAACCGACGGGACTGCTCCGAATTAAGGCGCCCGCCAGTCAGTTGGACGAGAGGCTCAACCCCGTCCCACTCAACGAGCACGCCGCCAAGATCGAAAAGCAGGCATTCGGGCTGTGAGTTGCTTTGGGTCATTGCTGTTTCAGTCTAACCTTTTCTTGAGCAAACGGTCGCCAGACAGCTCGAGGATCTCTTGCGAGTAAACCGCGCACAGGTGCACCAAAAGGGGCTTTTCGCCCCCGTAGGGGGCAGATGTTTTATAGTTGCACAGTCAGTGGAAATCGGGCGCCCCAGCGGGGCGCGATGTTCGTGATGCATCGGAACATCGCGCCCCCCTGGGGCGCCTTACTTTCCAGCCCGTTGACTATAAACATCCGCCCCCTACGGGGGCAAAAGCCCTCAGCTGACCGCGTGCGAGCGCCGGCAACCCCAGCTCGTCACACGGTCCGGTCGTTAGCGCTCGATTCCCAGTAGTCGAAACTCGGGCCCATTTTCTCTTTAAGTGGAAGAGAGATGTCGTCGAGGCGGCGGATGGCATCCGCCGGCAGGGGCGAGTCGAAGGCCCGGGCGTTTTCCTCTAACTGCTGCGTGTTTCTCGCACCGGCCAGCGTGCAGGTCACGGCCGAACGGGCGACGCACCAGGCGAGTGCCAGTTTCGAGACGGTCGTGCCAAGCTCGCGGGCAAGCGAGTGGGTTTGCCGAAGCGCCTCTGCCAGTTCACTCTCGGCTCCGTTTTCGCCGTGCCTCGCCGAAGACACCTTCCGATTGTCAAAGTGCCGCGTGCGGCGGCGGAGCGGCGCCAAGTCATCGAGAGACGTGTACCGGTCGCTGAGCAAACCCTGCTGAAGAGCCATGTAGCCAACGACTCCGACGCCGCGCTCGGCACAAGCCGGGAGGATTTTCCACTCGATTGCCCGCGAAACCAGGCTGTATGGGAGCTGGTTTACCGCGATAATCGCGCCGGTTTGAAGCGCCTCGTCCAGTCTCTCACGCCCAAAGTTGCTCACGCCGATGTGCCGGATCTTGCCTTGGTCCCGCAGCTTGCCGAGCTCTGCGAAAACATCATCGGCAGCTGGAGGAGCGGTGATCGATCGGTCGAACTGCTGGATGCCTTTAATGGTGAGAGGCCAGTGGACCATGTAGACGTCGATGTAGTCGGTGCCCAACCTCCTCAGGCTAGCCTCGCAATGCTCGGTCACCATTCCCGGGAAGGCGTTAGAAGGGGCAAGCTTGGTCCCGATAATGACCGAGTCCCGGGGAATGTCACGGATGGCCTGGCCGAGCCCGACCTCGCTACGGCCGGAGTTGTAGGCTTCCGCGGTATCAAAGTAGTTGACGCCGAGCTCCACCGCCCGGCGAACGACCTCCAGCGCGTCCTTTTGATCTTGCGTACCCCAGTAATCCTTTTCCTCGCCACCGAAAGACCAGCAACCGATGCCGAGCGCCGAGAGTTTCAGCCCTGATTTTCCACATTCGCGCAATTGCATGAGAACCTCCCAGGAGATTTTAACCGGCGCGCCAACAAAGAGCGCTTCTGCCCACGGTAATGGACCAAGTACGCAGTGGACGAAATGGACAACATCCCATCCATTTCGTCCACTGCGTCCACTTGGTCCATTACCGCGGTCAGAAGCGCTCTTTGTTGGCGCGCCGCGCTGCTTTACCCGTTCCCCAAACCCGCGTCTTCGGACGTATCGAATCGAGCGAGCGACTGGAGCGTGCCGGACGCCATTTCGGCGAGCGACTGGGCGAGGCGGTTGAGCTCACCCAACTCTCCCAGGACTTCATTGGTGGCTGCGCCCACTTCCTGGGCGGCCCCCGCGTTCTGACCAGTGATGGTGGTCAACTCCGAGATCGCGCTCCCCACTGTTTTCGACAGTGACTGCAGCTCGCTTGACGCCTTTGCTATCGAGATGAGCCGGCTACCGTTGCTCTCAACCGACTCAGCGATCCCTCCCAGAAGCCGGCCGGCGCTCTCCGCCCTCTCCGCGCCGGCCTGAACCTTCTGCAGCTCGACGCGCATGACCTTGAGGACTTCATCGATGCTCGTCTTTACTGTCCCGACGACATCCACGATTTGTTTTGCAGCCTGGGTGCTGCGTTCAGCCAGACTCCGAATCTCTCGAGCTACGACTGAAAAACCCGCTCCATAATGGCCGGCGTGAGCCGCTTCGATGGCGGCGTTGATTCCCAGCAGTTTGGTCTGGTAGGCCAACCCGCTGATCAACTTCAGGATGATATCAATCCTCTCCGAGCTGGCCGCGAGCTTCTCGACTGTCCCGGCTGTCTCAACCACGGACCGGTGGATCTGCTGCATGCTTCCGAGGGTTGTACCGACGGACTCCGTGCTGACTCGAGCGGCTTGTGCGGCACTGCCGGCGGCTTCGGCACCCTCTTCGGCCTGTCCCGCAACATCACGGATCCCGGCGAGCATCGAATCCAGCGAGTCGTTGGCCATTTCAACCCGTTCAGCCTGCACGTTGGATCCTTGTGCCACCTGGTCGACTGACAACTTGATCTGAGAAGTCGCTTCGGTGACGTTTTCGACGGCCCTGGCAAGCCGGGCACCGAGGCCCATGAGACGGCTGGCCTGTTCAGTGGTCATGACGACCATGGCGCTCAAGCCACTGGGTTCGCTGTCGAAGGTCACGATCGGCACCCCGGCCCGAGTCGCCTGGTTCACGTAGCGAACGTAGTCGCGGTCGACAACGGGGGTCGCGATACCGTTATACCCCTGCTGTACGAGTGATTCGAGCAAAGGCCCATAAACCGCGGCGCGGACCGTATGATCGCGCAGGTTTTCTTCCGGGACGATCCATTCGGCCGTTGCATTGTACGATGTGATTTCCGAAGACCCCGCCCGCACACCCTCCTTGACCTGGTCCCAGAAGGTGTTCGGGGCACGCCCAATGACGGCGATTCGCAAAGGACGCGACGCCATCCGCTCGATCGGTTTAACTTCCGAGCGGACGACATTTCTTGTGATCCGGCCGTTGCCGTCTTCCTGCCAGAACTGGGCACAATTCCCCTGGGTAGCAAGAACCGGACGCGTCAGCAGGCGCGGAGTGAGCGGCTCCCATCCGGCGACCAATCGATTGAAGAGGTGAATGACCGAATCGTGGCCCTGGATATAAGGGTCTTCGGAGAGCGCCGCGGTAATAAGACCTGACTGCAGGCACCTCATCGTGTCGTCGGCAAAGTCGTGACACACGATTTTGATCCGTCCCCCCATTCCATGTTCCTTGACGGCTCTTGCCACAACGCCCGGTATCCCCCCGAAAGTGATGTAGATGCCGTTGAGGTCGGGGAATTGTTTCAGGACTTCAGTCGCCTTGTTATACGCCTGCTCCTCGGTCCGTGGACAATCGACCGCTGCCAGCACGCGCGCCCGTAACGCCTTTTCAAGGAGCGCCGTCTGAAAGCCTTTGCGGCGCATTTCCAAAGAAGCGAAACCCTTGCGGTATAAGATCACGACCTGCCCGGATCCGCCAAGCGCCTGCGCCATGGCTTCGCCGCAGGTAGCTCCCTCCAGGTACGAGTCGGCGCCGACGTAGCAGAGGCGATGGCAGGGAGGCTCGGTGGCGACGTTGAACTCCGTAGCGCTTCTCTGGACACGTTCGGCCAGTCCGTTGACCACTTCGACCCAGTCCTCAAAACCGGGGAAATCGCCGGGATCGAGCCGAGAGGGAGAGACAGATAATCGAAATGCGAGATTGCCGTGGCTCAACTCAGCCAAAGCACCAGCGAGCGCCTCACAGTCGCGTTCGCCCAGGGTCCGGACGAAGTCAAGGAGCCGGTCCAGGGCGGGATCCCGGCGTTGAAGCGGCTTTCGCCGCGACGCAGAACCAAGAACATCATGCGAATTAAACACGTTTGCTCCTCAGCCCCGCGTTACAACTACTTCGTGCATTCCTTAAAAGCAATGGAATTTGGTAATTGCGAATAATGGACAGTGATGGACGAAGTGGACAGAGTGGACGAGGTGGACAGCGTGGTGCACCTCGTCGACCGTGTCGCCTACTTCACGCGCGTTCCAGCGGGAATGTAGATGTCAGCGGCCCCCAGACCTAGTTCCCGGGACATCTTCAGGCAATAGTCCAGGTTTCCGGCCTCGTCATCGTGGCGGTTACTTCCAAAGCAGAATTTTGCACCCAGTTGTTTGGCCAGCCTTAAAAAAGCCAGGCTCGGGATGTTGTACTTCGAGTTGATCTCTATGACTACCTGGTTCTTGACCGCAGCTTCGATCACCTTCTGCATTCGGGCAGGCGTCCAAAGCCGATCGTACTGGGCTTGGAGCGATTCGGGGAGGTAAGTCGGGTTGCTCCAGATATTAATGGGCTCGGCAAGAATCCGCAGGTTGTACTCCATGTATCTTTCCATGAAGTCTTCAGCATCGGGGAATGTGACTTTCGGGTTCCACAGAGCGATTGTGCGGCCATCGCGTTCGGGAAACATAAGGGCATCGGCCGCTACGTAATCCAGTTTGGCGAGAACCTGCTTCGAGTAGCGTTGGGGCCAGTCTCGTGAATAGACTTGGAGGCCGCGGTAGACCGGCTTGCCCTCGAGTTTTCCGAGAAAACCCGCGAGGGATTCGTCTCCGCTCAGTCCCCAGGTGGCGCCTCCCTCCCCGGTGATACCCAGCTTTACCCCCTGGGCAGCGCTTTGCTCGATCAATTTATCGAGCGAGGCCTTACCCTCCCAGTGGAAGTGGAGATCCGCGATAGCAGGCTTCGGGGCCTGGGCAAAACTGCAAGTTATCGCAATCCAGACAGCGGCTGCAGCAATCCTGAATTCATTTCTCATCTCAATCGGGGAGTATAAGACGATCGGAGGTTGGCCCGAAAGGGGGAATCTACTTAGCCCCGAACAGGATGATCTTCGCGCCGGGGCCGTCGAATTTTGCGTCCACGATGGCGCGGCCTCTCGAATCGTATCCCGCCACGGTCACCCCGTTGTGCCACGCCTCTTTCACCACGGGAAGCCGGGTCACGTAACGGAAAGAGGCCGGGAAATAGGGCCCCTTTTGTTTCCAGGCGTTTCGGTAGTTGTAGAAAATCACGACTGCGCCCTTGCCGGTTTCAGGATTGATCTTCTCGTGAATCTCCGGCGAGCCCCCGATCTCGCCGCTTCGGGTCGGATAGGCGGCCGTGATGTCGTCGCGCACCTGCTTGTACTTGGACAACGTCTCGGCGAAACGCTTGACTCCTTCGTCCGATACCGCAGGCAGGTCGCCCCAGATCCCGTTTTGCCCGAGGATCAGCGACCCGAGGTTAATCCACTGCGAGTACTCGGGATCGTCCGGAAGGTAATGGGTCATGAACAGGACAGACGGAATCCAGCGGTCATAATCGAGGATCAGACGGGCATTTATTGCGCGGGCCAGCCCCGGGAAGACGAGGACATTCGCTCCCATGCCTCCGCCGGGCGCCATCTGGGGATCGTCAAGCGAATAGTAATAGGGGCCGTTGTTGATGATGAAATACTTCCCGGCGGCCAGGAATCGAAGTCCGACAGCCCGCTCGCCTTCCGTGATGTCGAAATCCACGATCGAGTCCGGCTGCGCCGCGCAGATCTTGTCCGCGACACGGGCCATCTGTTCGGGCAACTGGAAGGAGTACGATTGCGACCGTTCGTCCGGGCTGTTGGCTTCGGTGCCGTGCCAATGCCGGGGATCGTTACATCCATACTGGTCAAACGCATCCCACTTGAAATACCTGACGCCGAGCTCCTTGCCCAGTCGAATCAGTTCGTCCGCAAAGGCGTCGCCGAACCGGCTGACCATGCACATCACGTAGCTCTTCTCCGTCTCCCAGACCTCGGCCGGCCCGTGCGGCTTGCCATTGGTCGTCATGATGTAATCGCGATTGTTCTCGAGCATGCGGCTGGAAACGGCGGCCTTTGATGTAAACCAGAGGCCCAGTCTCATCCCGTGCTCATCGAGCCGCGCCTTTACTTTCTTCATGCTGTCAGGGAACCGGGTGCTGTCCACGGTCCAGTCGCCGGTCTTGCTGAACCACCCGGCATCGACGACGAAAACCTCGATGCCCAGCCGATGAGCCGCATCGATCTCGGTGAGCATCCGCTCGAGGTTCATGGTGTCCAGGTATTTGCCCTTCTTCCAGTCATGGTTCCGCTCTTGGAAATTCCAGGTGTTGTAGAAGATGTAGGGCTTGCGGCTTTCGAGGTAGACCGCCTGGTGGCGCAACATGAAAGTGCGGAACGCCTGCATCACGGCGAACCTGGTCCCTTTCACTGCGCCCATCTCCATCCACAACGTGGCGTAGGAATGCGCCGTGTCCAGCCGCTGCCCTGTGTAGTAGTTCCCCTTGACGGCGCTCAAATTGGCCGCTTTGGTCGGCTTTAGCTCGTAATTCACGTATGCGTCGGGGATCTGCGAACCGTGCTCGTACGCAAGGATGAGGCTGTCTACGCTGTTCGTAGCGACTACTATCGGTCCCATCAGCTTCTGCCCGTTTTCAAAATCGCGGGGTAAAACCGGGACATCGGCAGGCTTGTAGGTATGAGGCAGCTCATAAAACTCCGAGAGGCGGATCTCCGCGACGTCCGGGTAACGGGACAGCGAGACGCCGAGGTATTGGAGGTTGTCCTTCCCGTTCTGCTTTGTCAGTTTGTGATCCGTCGTTGAAAGGAGTCGATATTGGAACCGGACGACCGGATTGGAAGCGGGGACTCGGAAGACAAGCTCGAGTGAAAGTGTTTGGTCGTCTTTGAAGACGCCGGAATATCGATATTCGAGGACCCGGTTTGGGAGAGTCTTCGGAGAGTCGACAGTTTTGATGTTGGTGATAGACGCGGTCAGGTCCCGGCCGTCAATCTCGAAGCGAGGTGGCGAGATATCGAACGACTGGCTCGAGTCCTTGCAGACATATCGCCAGAGGACATTTGGCTCGCCGACGACTTCGATTTTCAGTTGCGGGGTTTCGATCGGCGGGGTTTGGGCAACGAGTGATGCCGTAAACAGGATCAAAAGGATTACCCAATAAGGTCCAGCCGGTTGAGACTTCATAACCTTCGAGATGGTAACAGAAAAACGCCAGGGGGAGCGCCCGCGGATTACACGGATAAACGCGGACAACGCGGATCGATCCGCGCTATCCGCGTTTATCCGTGTAATCCGCGGGTCTCTCGTCTTGCAGGCTGCTCCGCAGCAAAACGCTCCGCAACCTTCCACTGCGTGCGCGCGCCTCAGTAATAACTCCCCCTTTTGCTGTAATCTGATCGGATGGGATACTTTTACGCATCATGATGGAACGATTCGACTACCAAGCGGCGGGGCTTATTTCCGGGCTGGAAGTTCACCAGCAACTCCTCACCGAGCACAAACTCTTCTGCCGTTGTCCGGCAGGAATGTACACGACCACCCACGACGGAGAAATGCTCCGGCACATGCGCCCGACCCTGTCGGAGCTGGGGGTCTACGACGGCACCGCCCTCATGGAGTTCAAGACCAAGAAGGAAATCATTTACCTCCTTAACCACAAAAACGTCTGCACCTACGAGATGGACGACACCCCGCCGTTCCTGGTGAATCAGCAGGCGATTGATATTGCGATCGATCTCTGCCTGACGATGAACATGGACATCATCGACGAGGTGCACATTGCCCGGAAGCAGTACCTGGACGGCTCCATCCCGACCGGGTTTCAGCGCACCGCGATCGTAGGCGTGAACGGCTGGCTTCCTTTCAAGGATCGAAGAATCACCATCACTCACCTGTCCGTCGAAGAGGACTCCTGCCGCGAGGTGAGCGACCAGGGCCATAGGATTGTCTGGCGGACGGATCGGCTGGGCATGCCTTTGACCGAGACCGTCACCGGACCAGACCTGCGAACTCCTGAGGAAGTGCGAGACGCGATCGTCCTGTGCGGCCTCGTTGCGCGCAATACCGGCCGGGTGAGGACGGGGATGGGTGCCAGCCGCCAGGACATTAACGTGAGCGTGCGAGGAGGCAGCCGGGTCGAGATCAAAGGCGTCCCACGCGCCGGGTACGCGGTCAAGCTCGTTCACAACGAAGCGGTCCGGCAGTCGAACCTCCTCAAGCTCCGCGACGAGATGCGGGCGCGCGGCCTCCGCGAAGCCGGCCACATCAGGGTTCACACTTACGACGTTTCCGATATTTTCGGGCAGGTGGAACTGGGCGCCGTGCGGCGCGCATTGCAATCAGGAGGTCGCGTGGTTGCGATCAGGACCGAAGGAGTTGCAGGCCTGGCTCAATGGCCCACGCAACCTCACACGCGGTTCCTCGATGAGCTGTCCGGGCGCGTTCGCGTCATCGCTTGCCTCGACCAGCCTCCGATTGTCTTGTCCGAGGACAGCATGCCGGAATTCCCGCATCGTCATAAAGTGATCGAACGCGTGCGCAAGCGCGTCCGGCAGGGCGAGAACGACGATTTCTTCATTGTTTTCGGACCCGAGGAGGACTGCCGGACTGCCGCCGAGGAAATTCGAAATCGTTTTGCCGACGCCCTCGAGGGTGTGCCGAAGGAAACGCGCCAGGCGCTTTTCGGCGGATACACGACCTTCGAACGGATCCTGCCCGGCCCGGATCGGATGTATCCCGACACTGATTCCCCTGCCAGCCGCATCACGCCCGAACGTGTGGCCGCCGCCCGCGCCCGGCTGCGCCCGGCGCCGTGGGAGCGGATTGCCCGTTACCTCTCCTGGAGAGTCCCGGAGGAGACGGCTCATTACCTGCTGCGACGTGGAGGAGCGGAGATCGTGGATGCAGTGGTCGAACGCACTGGTGTCGATGGGTTAGTGGCGGCAATCGAAATCGGCCAGCGGGCCAAGGCGCTCGCGCGCGAGGGCGTTCCGGTAAAGAACCTCGACACGAACGCCTGGGTGGGGATCTTCGATCTGCTCACGGACGGACGCATTACTCGGGAAGCGGTGCCCCTGGTAGCTGGTGAAATGGCGAAGAACCCTGGGCTGAGCGCGGAGCAAGCCTGCCTGGCGGCCGGTGTCGAGGCGATGCCTAGAAGCGAATGGATGGCCCAGGCGGAAGAGGTCGGGATGAACGGATACCGAGGTGGCCTGCGTCATGGCCGGACTCTGGAGAGTCCGGCCACAATAAAAGGCGATACCGAGGAGAAACGGCTGCGCTTTTTGGCCGGGGAAGCAATGAAGAGGCTCGGGGCGAGGGCGCCGGCCCGGGAGGTGGTCGATTACCTGCGCGAGAAAGTCACCCGGGAGGTGAATCAATGACGCCCAATTACGAAGATCGGGACGATCGTTTCCAGGGATACCGGGGTCGAGTTCGTGAGGTTCTCGAAAAATTCCGGATCGGGGTTTGGAGCGAAGTCGAAATCAGGAACGACGAGGGCTCCGTCTTCACCGGCGTTGTGCTTCCCCGCAACGAAACCGCCGATCCCCTGCACGTGGTCGTGAAGCTGACGAACGGCTATAACGTCGGCCTCCATGCCGACCGAATCGTCGTGGCGAAGGAACTTGGCTATCGCAAAGCGGTCTACAAGATTCCTGAAAAAGACTTTCCGTTCGACCCCAAGAAAAAGCAGGTCACTTTGCTGGGGACGGGCGGCACTATCGCATCACGCCTCGATTACCGGACAGGCGCGGTGATTCCGGCCTTCACTCCGGGCGAACTGTACGGCGCGGTCCCAGAGCTGGCAGACATCGCCAATCTGACCACCAAGAAGCTGTTCGGGGTCTTCAGTGAGAACATGGGGCCGGAGCAGTACAAGGCGCTCGCCATCGCGATCGGCAAAGAGATCGAGAAGGGCGTGGACGGGATTGTGGTCGGCCACGGCACCGATACGATGAGCCACACAGGGGCGATTCTGAGCTTCATGGTCCAGAACAGCCCGGTACCAATCGTCCTGGTGGGTAGCCAGCGCTCCTCGGACCGGCCGTCCTCCGACGCCGCGCTCAACCTGATGAACGGTGTCCGGACGGCGGCAGAATGCGACATTGCCGAAGTCGTGCTGTGCATGTTCGGGCCGACTTCCGACAATTATGACTTGCTCCACCGGGGCACCCGCTGCCGGAAGATGCATTCGAGCTACCGCAGCACATTCCGGACAATTGGCACCACGCCGCTCGCTATGGTCAGCCCCAAACCATATGAAGACGGCCGGTACTTCAAGTACCTGACCGACGATTTCCTGCCGCGCGACAAGTCTCGCAAGCCTCAGATTACGCCGGTGTTCGAAGAGAAAGTGACGATTCAGTACTATTACCCGAATTTCAATCCCGACATCATCGACGCCCTTTCAGCGGTCGGATACCGGGGCATCGTGATTGCGGGAACCGGCCTCGGGCACGTGAACAAGCCCCTCTACCCGGCGCTCCGCCGGGCGATCGCTAAAGGAATGACGATCGTCATGACGGTGCAGACGCTTTGGGGGTACGCGCAGATGTACGTCTACGATACCGGGCGCGACTTGCTCGACCTCGGGATCATCCCGCTCGATAACATGCTGCCCGAGGTCGCGTACATGAAGCTTGCCTGGGTGCTCGGACAAACGGATGATCCGAAGCGTATCCGCCAGATGCTGACGACACCGATCAACCACGAGACAACCCCGCGCGAGCCGCATAACGGCTACCTGATCATGCAAGGCGGCCTGCCCGAGGTCGAAGCCTTCATCGGGCAGCATTGGAAGTGATCCACGAATTAACACGAATTTCACGAATTACACCGCGGATGACGCGGATACACGCGGATAGCCGCGGTGTAATTCGTGTTAATTCGTGAAATTCGTGTTAATTCGTGGATAACGGTTTTCCCACCCCATGTTACGATCTGCCCGATGAATACCTCCGGAAACCGTCTCTACTCCGTCGTCATTTCTCTCATTGTGGCCCTGGGCGGATTTCTGCTCGGATTTGACAGCGCGGTCATCTCCGGCGCCACGCCTTTCTACAAGGGAGTCTTCGACCTGCCGACCGGTTCCTGGCTGATCGGCCTTTCCGTCAGCGCCATTATTCTCGGCGCGATTGGCGGCAACATCATCGCCGGTCCGCTCGCCGATCGATTCGGCCGCAAACCGATCCTGATCGTTACCGCCTTTCTCTTCGGGTTCTGCGCGCTCGGCTGCGCACTCGCGCAAGGCGTCTACTTCTTCATCGTCGCCCGCGTGATCGGCGGTTTAGGCGTTGGAATGGCAATACTCGTGGCTCCGATGTTCATCGCGGAAACTTCCCCAAGGAAGTTTCGCGGATTGCTGGTGACCTTCAACCAGCTGAACATTGTCCTCGGGATCTCGATTGCCTACTTTTCCAACTACTACATTCAACGAACGGTAACGGACACTGCGGTGAACTGGCGCTGGATGCTCGGTGTCGGCGTCATACCGGCTCTGCTTTATTTCATTCTGCTGTTCTTCGTCCCGGAAAGCCCCCGCTGGCTGGTCCGGCAGGGACGTAAAGAAGCCGCACTTGCGGTGCTGAGACGGGTCGGCGGCGAAGAGCACGCCCAGACCGAGGTGGCTGAAATCGAGGGCAGTCTCCAAGGCTCTGCCGGCGTCCAGACTGGAAGCGTCGCACAAATCTTCTCGAAGCAGATGAAAACGGTCATGATCATCGGCTTTGGAATCGCTTTCTTTCAGCAGATCACAGGGATCAATGCGATTTTCTACTATGCCCCGATGATCTTCGAAATGGCCGGCGGAGGCAAAGACGCCGCCTTTATGCAGGCTTCAATCCTGGGACTGACGAATCTTGTCATGACACTGGTAGCCATGGCCCTGATCGACCGGCTCGGCCGGCGTCCGCTGCTCATCATCGGCGCTTCGGGGCT
>Ga0105091_10000338_pt1 | contig 19320 bp, 15 predicted proteins | sample PPLLak1March2015_FD_87022 | JGI IMG/M metagenome (GOLD analysis project Ga0105091, IMG submission 87022) | Freshwater sediment microbial communities from Prairie Pothole Lake near Jamestown, North Dakota, USA - PPLs Lake P7 Core (1) Depth... | ecosystem: Environmental > Aquatic > Freshwater >... | reverse complement strand
TAACTTTTTAAAATTAAATAAAAAGGTGAACCCTGCCGGGTTACCCTTTCAGCTCCTTGACTATCAGTTCGCGTGCGGTTTTAGCATCTGCCGTACCTTTTGTCTTTTTCATGACCTGTCCGACAAGGAAGTTCAGGGATTTCTCCGTGCCTCCTAGATAATCCTGCACTGCAGCTTCATTTTCGGCAATTGTTTCGGCAACCGCTTTGGTTACCAGGTCATTTTCGGCTTTGAAAAGGCCCTTTTCTTCGATAATCCGGGACGGGGTCTTTTCCTCGCCGGTGTCCAGCATGGTTCGAATGACCTCAACTGCCGCCCTGTCACTGATTTTGCCTTCGGCAAAGAGGTTAACCAGTTCTACCATATCCGAAACCTTAATGGAATTCTTTATTCTCGGATCTTTTGCATGAATGAAGCTTATCCTCTCTCCGTCATAGGAAGAGATTGCAAGGTCACGGTAATTTAACTCTCCAAGGAAGACATCTGCCGTCCAGGTAGCTGCAAGCTTCGGGTCCACGCCCTTTGCACTGACGCCTTCATAGAAATCAGCAAGCATAATCTTTGACGTAAGAGACTTTGCATGCATATCCGTAATTCCGTATTGATCCATGAAACGGGCACGTTTGGCATCCGGAAGTTCGGGGAGTGTCTCCTTAATTGCAGGAATCCAATCGGTAACGCGCATAGGCATAAGGTCGGGTTCGCGGAAGTAGCGGTAATCCTCAGCTTCTTCTTTTGTCCTCATTGAAAGCGTTACGCCCCTGCCCTCATCGAAGTGGCGAGTCTCCTGCACAACTTTTCCCCCTCGACGGATAACATTCTTCTGGCGCATAATCTCATAGAGAAGGGCTCTTTCAACTCCCTTATGAGAGGAGATGTTCTTGACCTCAACGCGGGTACCCCAGTGGACCGAGACGTTTGCATCCACACGCATTGCTCCTTCCAGGTTGCCGTCAAAAACGTCCAGATACTCAAGGATATTCCTGAACTTATCAAGGAATCTTCTCGCCTCTTTGGGGCTGCGCATATCGGGCTCTGTAACAGTCTCAATCAGGGGCATGCCTGATCTGTTATAATCGATAAGGACACCCTTTGATTTCCCTATGCTTCCTATGTGTACAAGCTTGCCGGGATCTTCTTCCATGTGGGCTCTTGTGATCCCGACCGTATGTTCCCCATCTTCGCCTTCAATTACGACTTTTCCTTTGCTTACAATCGGGAAATCGTACTGGGTGACCTGGAAACCTTTGGGAAGGTCAGGGTAGAAATAGTTCTTCCTGTGGAACTGTGTCTCTTCTGCAACCTCTCCTTCAAGGGCAAGCCCCACTTTAATTGCAGCTTCCACTGTTTTTTTGTTCAGGACCGGAAGTGCTCCCGGAAGGCCCAGGCAGACCGGACAGGTGTGAGTATTGGGAGCTGCATTGTGGTAGTCTGTAGAGCAGCCGCAGAACATCTTGGTCTTAAGTTTGTTCAGCTGGATGTGGATTTCAAGCCCGATCCTTATCCCGTCAGGATTTTCATAGACCATTTATGCCACCTCATGGGGTCTCTTTGTATGATAATCGGTATTCTGCTCGAAAGTATATGCTGCACGCAGCACAGCAGGCTCGTCAAAGGGTTTGCCCATTATCTGAAGCCCTATTGGGAGACCGTCAGTAAAGCCACAGGGTACGGAAATTGAGGGTACGCCTGCAAGATTGATCGGGCAGGTATTAACGTCTGAAAGGTAGAGGGTGAGCGGATCTTCGATCTTTTCCCCTATTTTGAAAGCAGGGTTCGGCATAGTTGGAGCCATAAGCACATCAACTTTTGAGAGTGCGCTGTCAAAATCCTGCTTCACAAGGGTCCTGACCTTCAAAGCTTTTAAATAGTATTTGTCGTGGTATCCTGCCGAAAGGGCATAGGTTCCAAGGAGAATTCTTCTTTTTACTTCTGTCCCGAAACCTTCAGCTCTTGTCTTCGAAACCATGGCATGCCAGTTTTCGCCGCTTTCTCTAAATCCGTACCGCGTTCCGTCGAAACGGGCAAGGTTCGAGGAGGCTTCACTCATTGCAATGATATAATATGAAGCAAGGGCGTACTTTATGTTGGGCATAGAGACCTCTTCCCAGGCCGCTCCGAGACTCTCGTACCTGTGTATGGCGTTCCATACGGCTTTTTCAACATCCGGATGTATGCCTTCCCCGAAAAATTCTTTCGGAACCCCGATCTTGAGTCCTTTTACATCTTCGACAAGGGCTTTCTGGTATTCGGTTTTACTGTCAATGGAAGTGGAGTCTCGGCGGTCGTAGCCAGCTATCACATCCATAAGCACTGCAATATCTGTTACATTGTTTGCGAGAGGTCCTACCTGCTCAAGAGAATTTGCGTAAGCAACTACTCCATGTCTGGAAACGGCTCCGTACGTCGGCTTAAGCCCAACAACTCCGCAGAAAGCCGCAGGGCAGCGTACCGACCCCCCGGTATCCGAACCAAGGGCAAAGGGAGCTTCTCCTGCTGCAACAACTGCTGCACTGCCTCCGGAAGACCCGCCCGGCACTCTTTCAAGGTCCCAGGGATTTGCAGTCGGCCCATAATAGCTGGTTTCCGTAGAAGAACCCATTGCAAACTCATCCATATTGGTCTTTCCAAGGATTACTGCGCCTGCAGCAAGGAGCTTTTCGATAACATGGGCATTGAAAGGAGGAATATACCCTTCAAGAATCTTCGAACCGCAGCTGGTCGGCAGTCCGACTACGGAAATATTATCCTTTATTGCAATTGGTACGCCTGCAAGAGAGCCATTGTGCCCCTCGGCATCAATCTTCTTCGCCTGCTCAAGGGCTTTTTCAGAGACCGTTATATAACCGTTAACTTTGCTCTTCCCTATAGCTTCGAGGTAGCGAGCTGTTACTTCTTCGGCTGAGCTTTCTTCAATTTTCTCTTTAATCTGTGCAACACTCATCCATTTTGCCATCAAAAACTCTCCTCAGCCTATTTTCGGAACCCTGAAAGTTCCATCCTGTTTGTGTTCAGTATTTTCAAGAACAACTTCCTGCGGGATGGATTCTTCCACCACATCCTCCCTGAACACGTTATAGATCTCAGCCACATGATAAGTGGGAGCTACATCTTCGGTCGGCAATTCGTCAAGCTGTCCGAAGTATCCCAATACTGAGTTAAGTTTTTCCATGTATTCGACTGTTTCCTGTTCGCTGATATCAATGCGAGCAAGCCAGCCGATGTGTTCTACATCTTCTTTTGTGATCATGAAAGTTCCTCAAAAATAGAATGATCCTGAATAGAATGCCGTTGGTTGCTGCATAATAGAAACAGGTTAATTGGATAAATATATATTCATCTCCCCCTGCATCCGTTGCCGCCCCCGAGTCAGCAGAATTGCGGCTTAACGCAAACTTTTAGAAAAAGTTTGATCAAAACAGGAAAACTGCGTGATCAACCGGCTCAACGGTTTGTGCTCAAGAGGGCTAATTTAGGGGTAAAATAAGCTGTTTTTCAATTCGCTTGGAGGGGTACATTATGGCACACGGAATCTTTGATTTGGGTGGCTTGCCGTAAGTTGATTTTTGATTTGAACTTGTGGCTGGCAACGAGTAGGGTTTTACTCGCTGCCGAATAGTATTACAAAATAGAAAAAATCCGGAATTCTTTTCAGTTGGGGTGTGGAGGCAGCAGGCGTTGTGCCCTGGTTTTTACGGTTTTTGTCTTCTGTTAAGGTCGTACATCTGGACTTTCTTCATTTTTGCGAGGTTCAGTACTCTTTCAAGTTCATCATCAGTAAGGTTTCGGGCTTCGATGTAGCCGTTGTCTACGGCTTCGTTAAAGATTTCGTACCCTATGGCTGAGCGGGCAAGAACTGTAGTCCAACCTCTGGGGCTGCCAACTCCTCCGAAGGAGATATCTGAATTTTCGGCGGTAAGATCCGTACAGAAACGGCAGGAAGAGCTCCGATACTCGTCAAATTCGCTGAGGTCGAAGATACGCTCCTTTCCATCTTTCAGAGTGACTTCGAATTTTCCTCTCCGGATTTTCATAGCATCTACGTTTTCCAGCATAATTCCATAGCTTTCAAGCACGGCTTTAATCCCCTCGTACGAGAAGGTATCCATGCAAAAGAGCCCGAGTTTGAGAACCTTTGCCCTCATGAAAAGATGCAGGAAACCGAAAGAACTTTTCTGCATTTTAGTAACAGCATCTATGTTGCAGCTTGTCCCTACAAAGGCAATGCTATTCATTCCCTGTTTGATCGCACTCATAAGGGCTTCAAGCGTCATAGAGTGCGAGTAGATGCTTCCGCTGCTCCCAAGAATCTCTTCCCTGGTTTTCGCGACAATGGGTACGGGTTTCCAGGGTTCCTCTTCTGAGCGGGTAGTAACCACGGCACAATCGATTAACCCTTCGTCGAGGGCATACAGTAGAAGAGAGGTTACGACCCCTCCGTCCTGGCCTTTTATTTCGGGAATGGCAGATCTTGCTGCGTATGCATACCGGAAACATCCTATAAGTCCTTCTTCCGTTGTTATGGTTCTTGGGCACTGGTAGTAGCAAACCCCACAGGCTTTGCAGGGACCTATCAGTTTTGGTACGCCGCCCTCGATAGTTATGTATTCACAGCTTGCTGCGCAGGCTCCGCAGAGAGTACAGATGCCTGGTTTTATGATATCTTTTCTGAGTTTTCCAAAGGAAATTTTTTCTTTTTCACTAAGGCCTCGCTTGAGTCGGATTACGCTTTTTTCCAGCACATCGAATTTTTGTTTGCATTCGGGACTGCAGAAATAATAGTTTTTCCCCCCGTAGTCCGAAACATATTGAGTATTGTCAGATATAATTTTCTTGCAGATAGGATCAAGTGGCATTAAGAACCTCCGATGCAGGTTTACGTGAGAACTTCAGGAGATGCCATAAGGCTTGCTCGTTATTCAGGAGTGGCTTTAGTGCCAGCCTTAAATGATTATTAATATTATATTTACTAAGTATATATTATATACCCCTTTTTATAGTTTCATCATTTATAATTTATGCTCTTTATAATTATGCGTTATATTTATTCTTATAGGCATTTGTCAGGAGTTTACCTTGAAAACGTTGCTCTAAAGTCAACGGCATTCTCCACAGGATATGTCTGAAAAGGCGGAAAGGCCGTGCTAAAAAAGGTAATGAAAGGCAGGTAGTAGAAAGAAGACAATCTGGGAGCAGGCAAGTGCACAGAATAACTATAGATACTGAGTAAACTAAAGATGAAGAGAAAACTAAAAATAAAGAAAAACCGAAACTGGAGAAGGGTTTAAACCTCGTTAAATTCCCCATCTGAATATTTTAGCAAAGGTTATTATAGGCTTTCGTTAATCTTTCTTTAACTTTGGTTAACCATGTTCTTCTTAGATATTTTTTAAGGCTCTGAGAAGCAATATTTCAAAAACATCTTGATTAAATGCTGGTTCCTGAGTCTTAAAATCCGATCCATTCTGACTGACTTCAGCTCAGTTCGAATAATCTTCAAATAGACTTTAATTGTCTTCAGATTAAGCTTGCAAAATAATTCGTCTTAAACTATATTTATGTACAGATCCTCAGGAAGGAATTAAAAATGGCTCTGAAACCCAGAATTACAGAATCCCCTCAGGTTCGTTTGATTGATCTTAAGTCAAAGCCCTTCTTTATTGTAGCTTCCGTAGAAGTCGGAAATACCACAACCAAATCTATTCTTACGGCTACCAATATGGATACCGGAACGACCCATATCATAAATAAGGTCGTGCGGATGACCAGAGATGTCCGTCCCCCTAGACCCGGGGAAGCCGTATTCGGAAAGACACTTACAGGTGTTGAACTCACTCGTGAGGCCATTGCAGACCTGGTGCGTAGCACCCTGACCGAATCAATGGAAAGAGCGAGCCTGGACATCAAAACCGATCTGGATTTTGTGGTTCGTTCCACTGGTGTTGTTGCAGGTTTTGACTCCCCGGACGAGGTAGGTGAATTTATCAAAGCCCTGGCAGATGGCTGCCTGATGGCAGGAGTCCCTCCCAGGAATATGACGCCTCCGATGTCCATTTCAAATATCTCTAAGAGGCTCCAGAAGTACAGCAAACTGGAACAGGTAATCTTTGATGGGGCTGTCGCAAGCGTAACACCTCCAATAGGTTCAACTGGTGTTGAGATCGTTGCAAATGAAATGGAGGGAGAACTTGCGACAGCAGGGATTAAGGAAGCGGCTAAACTTACAGATGTCGATTTCAGGAATCCCTGTATCTCGATCGACTTCGGGACAACCCTTGATGGAAGGATTACAAGCCCTGACCAGCCCTACGCAAAAACAATAGGAAATTTCTGCGGATATGCCGGAGCAATTCCTGATGCTATTATCCGTGGCTCGAAGGTGGTGGATTCAAAGGTAGGAACTGCCCTCGAAGTCTTTGAGAAACAGAAACCGCCTTCTTTTCTTACCTTGAAAATGAAAGCTAAAGCGATTGAGGCCTACGCGAAGCGTATTCATGAACTTATCATTATAGAAAAGGTTCCAAGGGACAGAAAGAGATATGGAAGCGTACCTGTAAGACCGGATGCAGCCGAGCAGATAGGCGTAACACTTATAGGTTGCGACGTAGGAGAAAACGGCTCCGATATGGGCAAGCTCAGTGCTATAGGTATGGAAATCTGTAAGACTCACGGGCTTCAGGTTGTATCTGCTGTCATTGACGAGGTTATGGCAGACGTGGTTTGCAGGCTGATCAAGGTCGCAAAAGGAGAAAGGCTTATTTTTGAGGACACAACTATAGGAATCACAGGCAGGGCAGGTATTACAGGGAACAAACCTAAATTAATCCTGAAGTGCCTCGAAGAACTGAATCTTGCTCCGAAAATAGACGAAAGGGTTGTCTTTGCAGATGACGGACTTGCCAGAGGTGCAGCCGTAATGGCTCGATGCATGAATTCTCTGGGCTCGCCGCAAAACCCTCTCGGCGGCAGGCATGGTGGAAAATGTATCCTTGCACAGAGGATAAAATTACAGAAAAGATGATACTGAATTATTGATACTGAAGCACCGGGAAATGACATCAAAGTACCGGCAATCCCAGAAAATATCTGAAGCGTAAAGAAAATAGAAATATTAAAAGAGAAAATTTTTAAAATGCAGGCAGAGGAATTATCCTCCTGCTCCCCCACCACCGGCTTTCCCGAGGTCGAAGCCCTGCATTGTTTCTCTCTCTTTTCTGAATCTTTCTTCCAGTTCCTCGGCAGTGAATTCCCTTTCTTCTTTCTTTTCTTTAGCTTTAAGCTCAGTTGGTTCCAGTGTTTCTTCCCTGTACCAGAGGTCTGTACCTTCGAGCAGAACCCACACCTTTCCCTGTTCGTCCTTTTTGATCTCAGTTACGCGGCTGACCGTATCACTGTTTACATATTTGACAGTGTCTCCCGCTTTGATGGGTTTCTTATTTCGCCCTACCGCTGTAATTACTTCAGCACCAGCCATGCTTTCACCTCGAGGGCTTCCAGGACGCTGGCATTCTAGGCCCTGCAAGTCCTTTCTTATAATTTAACTGCTTATAGGTTATCCAGGCTCTCTAATAAAGTTTGTGTGAATTGAGCTTTTGGATGTCTCAAAAACTTTTTGGAAAAAAGTTTTATCAAAAAACTATGTAGATTGAACTTTTTGGACGTCTCAAAAACTTTTTGGAAAAAAGTTTTATCAAAAAACTATGTAGATTGAACCCTGAAAGCCTCTATTAAGCAGAGCTTTTTTCAAAGACTTCCAGAGTTCAAGAAAAAGTATAGAATTGATATATTATATTCTTCTATTTTATATTCTTCTACGTTTTAACCCTGATTAATTTCCATCCTGAGATCTCCCATCAGGGCAACTCTTTCGGCAAAAGCATTGTGCCTGTGAATACTTTCTTCATTGGTTTGCTTGATGGTAATTACCGCATTATCAGGAAGATCCGGAAACTCTTTTACTATATTGTCTGCCATAGTCCTTACACAGTCTTCCACAAACTTCGGGTTCATATGAGCAGTTTCCACAACGACTTTCTCGTCTGAGCGTTTTAAGACCTCATACACGCTGGAACTCATAGAGCGCTCGATAATGTTGATGATACTTTCGAGGGAAACATCGAAATCATGTGCTACCTTAATTGAGATAATGCCTCTCCCGCGCTGGTTATGGGTAGCCATGGGGACCTTTTCCAGGAATTTTATAATCGTGTCCCTCTCAACTCCAAGTTCGGAAAGCTCGTTTGCAGCTTTATCTCGCATAATCTCCTGAGCGCAGGGGCAGGCTGTCATTCCCACAACTTCAGCACCTATCAGCTTCTTTACATCAAAATAGTCCTCACTGCCTTCTCCCCTTATGGCAGATGCTTCAGCAAAGATATTTACAACTTCCTGGCATTTGATTCCGGTTGATGGAGAAGCACGTCTAATCATATATTCGCTCTTCATCCTGACTTCTGCCTGGTTAGCGTATTCATGCCTGCCAAGCAGGTTATGTGCGATGTCACTGCAAAGCTGCTCAATTTCATATACGGGTGTACTGAGTACCTTTTCCAGCACTTCGTCTACAGCCTCGAAATTTCTTGAGAGATTTGCTCCCTTTCGATCGGAGGGCAGGTCAACAAAAACGTCAAAAGTTGAGATCAGTACGATAGGACGTTTGTCTTTTCGCTTGATTTCAACGAGTTTTTTCACATTTGTTACCCCTACACGGGTAAGGTTTATAGCTATGCTTGGTTTGCTGGCCTGGACGTCCGGGAGGTTGAAAGTACAATGTTCCATAATTAACCAGATCCATGAAAAGATGAATGTTTGATTTTGTAAAATGAAATCCTGATAAATACGTAATTTTATTCCATTTGGAAAAATATAATGACCATAAGGAGTTATAGCATGTAAAGTTTGTGCTTTCCAGGTTCTTTTTCCAAAAGTACAATAAAACTTAAGTTTCAAAAGTGCCCAAAATCCATTTCCTGAAACTTATTTTGGACTGCATTTCTAACAAGATATAATTATTTAAATATTTCCCATTTTGCCAACAATATTGAAAAATTTAGTTTATATATCCTGCACAAATTGAGGCGAATTTTGCATAAACCAATAACTACAGGCAACATCCTGAAGAAAGATTTTATATACTTTAAAACTTAATCAGTGTCTAGCAATACATTTGCGAGGTGACCTTTATGTCCAACACAAGAAATTTTGTTTTACGAGACGAAGAAGGCAATGAGCACGGAGTTTTCACTGGAAAACAGCCTCGGCAGGCTGCCCTGAAAGCTGCAAACCGGGGCGCCGGGACTAAGTCCAAACCGGATATCATACGCCTCAGAGAACGCGGGACAAAGAAGGTGCACGTTTTCAAGGCATGGAAGGAACTCGTCGAAGCCCCTAAAAACAGGCCTGACTGGATGCCTGAGAAAATCAGCAAGCCCTTTGTCAAGAAAGAAAAAATAGAAAAAATCGAATAAACCTGAACAAACCTAATTTCTCTCACATGCCCTGAAAATCGGGGTTCTTTCTTTTTCTTTAATATCCAGATACGGAATTAGCCTGGACTGGTCTTTAATTTTTTACACTAGCCGGGCTGGCTTATTTCCAGTACTTCCTCGAAATTAGTCATACCAGTTTTGTTTTTTACACGCTTCTTAGAGTTTTTATAAGTATCTTTAACGATAAGTTTAAAAATAGATTTTCTGATTCCTACATCATGGAACTGAAGAGAGAGAACGTACTCATTGAAGCCCTGCCTTATATGCAGGAGTTCTACGACTCAATCATGGTTATCAAAGTGGGCGGGAATGCAATGGTTAGCGCCCAGATCATGGAGGATATCATAAAAGATGTCGTGCTCCTGCGCTATGTGGGAATCAAACCCGTTATCGTACACGGAGGCGGCCCTGAGATTACGGAAAAAATGGAACGGATGGGAAAAAAGGCTGAGTTTTTCCAGGGCTTACGTATCACAGACGACGAGACTATGGAAATTGCCAGAATGGTGCTTGTCGGGAATATCAATACTAAAATTGTGTCCCTCATCGGGGTTTGCGGAGGAAAAGGTATCGGGCTTACCGGTCACGATGGCAGAATGATTCTTGGTCATAAACAGGCTGCACAGAAGGTAGTAGTCAACGGCATTGAGACTGAAGTTGATATTGGCTGGGTTGGGGAGAGTGAAGTCATCAATCCTGACATCCTCCACATAGTGCTTGAAAACGGTTACATTCCGGTCATTTCTCCTATTGCTGTTGATGCAAAAGGTAATGCTCTTAATATTAATGCTGATACAGTAGCAGGTGATATTGCCGCAGCCCTGCGCGCAAAGAAACTTATTCTAATGACCGATGTCTCAGGCCTGCTTAGAAATATAAACGACCCAGGTAGCCGCATATCCCGTATAACTCTAGATGATATTGACCCCCTTATAGCCGAAAGTGTCATACAGGGAGGTATGATTCCTAAAGTTAAGGGCGCTGCAGTAGCAGTGAAAAGTGGGGTTGAGAGAGCCCATATAATAAATGGAAGCGTTTCTCATTCCATGCTTCTTGAACTCTTTACCGATTGCGGAGTCGGAACCATGGTCTGCAGGTCAGAAAAACCAGAAGAGTAATTATAGACGACCCGTCAACTCTATAACTAATTCTAAATTTTTGATAAATTTTGATAAGGTGATTTAAGGGGAATTTTATGAATCTACTTATCAGGCCTGTCAGGTTAAGTGATGCCCAGGATATCAATGAAATGCGAAGGCAAAAAGAGGTCAGGGCAAATACCCTTACCCTAACTACCGAGACTGTTGACTTTACAGAGGGATTTCTGAGGAGTATGGGCGTTGACGACCATGTACTGATAGCAGAACTCGAAGGAAAAGTTGTCGGAATGGTAGGGATACATCTTCTTAAGGGTGCCAGGCAGAGACATTCAGCTTTCCTTGGAATTATGGTAAGGACTGAATATCAGGGGAAGGGTATTGGGAAGAACTTGATGGAAAATATTCTCGACCTTGCAGACAACTGGCTTATGCTAGTAAGAATCGAACTTGATGTCACTGAAGACAATGAAAAAGCTATCAGTCTTTACCAGTCTTTTGGTTTTGAGATCGAGGGGACGAAGAAATATGCAATAATAAAGGATGGGAAGTATGCCGACCTTCTCATGATGGCCAGGTACAATATTCCCGCTCAGTTCAAATAAAATGAGAATTTATTTATGATTTTAATCTAAGATGGGTGTTCCGTAGGTAAAGTCTTCAAGTTCCATGACTTTTTTCCAGAGTTCTTTGCATTCGCAGTCTGTCTTACTGAGGTCTTCCGGGTTCTGGGTGAGTGAGAAAGTCCTGAGAGAGTCTGCTGCGTCTGAGCTGCATAGTTTACAGTTATGAGGGCCGCGTTTTGAGCCTGCACCGACCGGGTCTGACATCAGGGGGAGATCAGGATGGGCGGCTTTTGCTCTTTTCAGAATTTCTACAATGCTCCACAGCCACGGGGGGCGGTACTGCCCTTTTTCCCAGAGAGCTTCGACAAGTGTGCCTTTCTGGACATTGCAAAGGTTGATGGAAATTGTGTCAGCGTAAGGGGCTGCATCGTCTATTGAACGGACAATATCTTCGAGGGCCTGGCGCTCGGAGAGGAAAAGAGGCTTTAGCATCAGATATGCTTTTACCGTTGCCCCATTCTTTCTTGCAATTTCTGCGGCACGGATAAAGTCCCTGAAGGTAAAACCTTTATTAATAGAATCCCTGCGGATTCTGTCTGAACTTGTCTCCAGCCCGAAAGCCAGCTCAAAGGGTTTATTTTCCAGGATCTTAAGACATTCCTGCACATTCTCCTCGGTTACGAAGTTTGGACGGGTCTCCACAAGTATCTTGACTACCCTGGAGTCGTCTGCGAGAGTTTTGAGGATTGTACCCCTTGCTTCACTGGGAACTTCCTGTTCGTCAAGAAAACTGCCTGAGGTGAAAATCTTGACCATAAACTCAGGGAACTTCTGGGCTTTTTTCATTGCTCTTGCAAGCTGGGCCTTATAATCCTCCAGAGTCGGGGGTTCACTTGCGCAGTCATAGACATAACCGCACATAGTACACCCTCCAGCTTTTCCCCAGCGGCAGCCTGCGCTCTTGAAGATTATAGTCAGAGTCTTTACCTGAACTCCGTTTACAAGGTCGACTCCTGTCCAGCTCGCCGCAGGTTCGTCCGTAGGAGAAGGTTTCACTTTAATCCGCTGCCGGATTTCCATTACTGCTTTATTCAGGGTCATGGGCTTAAAAACTCGCTTTGTGGCTTGCTTTATATTTGTAAAAAAGTTCTGAAGCTGTTTCTTTTCCAGCTTCATTATTTGTGCTTTATATTTATTCTGTGTTTATTTACTTTATTTTATTCGAAATTATTCAAACTCAATTGTCGCAGGCGGCTTGGGCGTGATATCATAAACCACCCTGGCTACTTTAGGAATTTCGGAGGTAATTCTGGATTCCAGCTTTTTGAGCACATCCCAGGGAAGTTCGAGCGCCTCTGCAGTCATCCCGTCTCTGGATCCTACAGCTCTTACAGCTACAATCCAGCCGTACGCTCGGATATCTCCTTTTACGCCTGTTCCCTTGCCAAGGATAGCAGCGAAAGTTTGCCAGGGGCAGAACCTGTCCAGAAGTTCTTCTTCTACTATAAAGTTTGCTTCCCGCACAACTTCAAGTTTCTCCTCTGTAACTTCCTCGAGAATCCTCACAGCCAGGCCAGGTCCAGGGAAAGGCATCCTTTCGCAGATCTCGTCAGGCAGCTGGAGTGCCCAGGCAACTTCTCGAACCTCATCCTTGTAAAGGTCCTCAATAGGCTCGACGATCTTCTTGAAATCCATCACACTGGGAAGCCCTCCTACATTGTGGTGGGATTTGATTCCGCCTTCGGACTCGATCCTGTCAGGGTAAATCGTGCCCTGGATAAGATAATCGGCTGCAAGTTTCCTCGCCTCTTCCTCAAACACGCGGATGAAAGTCTCGCCTATAGCCTTCCTTTTCTCTTCAGGATCAGTTATACCCTTCAGGGCTGCAAGGAACTTATCCTTTGCATATACGACATCAAGATTCATGTGGGAGAAAATGTGCTTTATTCTCTCGGTTTCTCCTTTTCTCATGAGCCCGGTGTCGATATAGATCGGCTGAAGCCTGTCCCCAATCGCCCTGTAAGCCAGTTCCGCACAAACAGAACTGTCCACGCCGCCCGAAAGCGCAATAATTGCTCTCCCATCCTTTATTTCCTTACTAATTTTCTCAACTGCCTTTGGAATAAATTTTTCGGGTTTTACCATTGAAATGCTCCTTAAATGGTGCTAAACGAAATCCTTTGAAAAAATAATCGTCATCAGTAAACACTATCAGAATTATCTGAATTTGGTTATTTTATTACGATATATGAGTTTGTGCATGGGGGTTTTGGTATTTAAAGGTATCATAAAAGAAGTCGTTAAATAAATAAAAATATTTTAATTTTACCGAGACAGAATGAAATCTTAAATATACTTTTTGTATGTAAAAGTTACAAATTAGAAACTGTATCTTTCTTTAATTCCTGGTTCTGGACTTATTCCCAGCTCTGGACTTCGATTTCAGATCTTACTGCTCAGTAACTTACTGGCTGGTAAGATCACTTAAACAAGAGCCGAAAATCCGTTTCCTGAATACTTTATGGAAGACTGGGTTTGATAAGGAAAAGCAAGTAAATTCTATACAAACGAAAACTTATTTCCTGACCCCTGCCAGAAAATTAAAAATTAGAATTATATACAAAGCTTTTCCAAAAATATTCCTATTAAAAAGACCGGAGAGGAATTGGTGATAGGAATGGGCAGTGAGAACTATGAAGTTATCGATAAGCTCGAAAGTATTGCAAAATCCCTGGAGAGCCTGGCAGAGTCACAGAAAAAAATAGCTGACACTCTGGAGTGGATAGCAAAGGACAAGGGAGTTGTAGATTAAGGCGGGTGGAAACTTTCGGAATAACGAAAAGTGTACCAGGAATGGAAAACTGCGGAAAACTCAAAAGATAACTGGCTGGTAAAAAAGTATAACTGAAGAGGAAGACAAGAAGTGCCTGGGTGTAGCCGCACTCCTGATCTTCCTATCTTTACCTCAAATCGAACCTTAATAACGTTGACGCCAGAAATCAATAAATTTCTAATTTATTTGTACTTTTCAATCTTTTTCCGACTTTTTCCTGGATTGACTATTTCATTTTCCTTTCTAAACTCAACTATCTTAGCTCTACATTGAGAGATTCAGGATGCCTGTCAAGAGCTTACAGCGGAATACTTTCACCCCGCAAACCTGCAACTTAAATATGATGAGCCTGAAACATCACAGCGTCAGGATTCCAGGCCAGGCGCACGTTGTACTGGCGTCTGATTTATCATAAGATGGGAATAATCTCTTATAAGCATGGAAATTATCTATTATAAACATGGGAACTGTCTATTATAAAAATTGAAATATTGAGGATATGGCTGTGCATGAGAGCATATCCGTATCTTGATTTCCCTGGATCTTCCGGGGTTTATATTCTGGCGTGACATTAATTCTACAGGTCAGGGGGATTTGAAAACGAGCACTGAGTATGATTTCTTGAGGGCGAGTAAACGCGAGCCTGAGCCCGGGCCTTCTCTGTCTGCCAGAATGTATTCAGCCCTGCATCAATATTTCGGATACACCTCTTTTCGCCCTTTGCAGGAGGAAATTATCAGGGACGTCCTGGAAAAAAAAGATGTTTTCGTGCTCATGCCCACCGGCGGGGGCAAGTCGATGTGCTACCAGCTGCCTGCCCTTCTCATGGAAGGAGTTACGATTGTTGTTTCTCCCCTGATTTCCCTGATGAAAGACCAGGTTGATGGGCTTGAAGCAAACGGAATTGCCGCAGCCTGCATGAACAGTACCCAGAGCGCCAGAGAAATCCGGGATGTGAAGACAGCTTTTCTCGAAAACCGATTAAAAGTCCTTTACGTTGCTCCGGAAAGGCTCATGATGCCAGGAACCTTTGCCTTTTTAAAGAAGGGGAAGGTCAGCCTGTTTGCAATTGACGAAGCGCATTGCATTTCCGAGTGGGGTCATGATTTCCGACCTGAGTACAGGAAATTGAAACTTTTGAGAGATCCGAAGACCGGATTTCCTGATATCCCGGTTATCGCGCTTACGGCAACAGCCACAGAAAGGGTTCGAGAAGATATCGTATCACAACTTAACCTTGATATCGCTCTGGAGAAAGGCCCTTATGTAGCCAGTTTTAACAGGAAAAACCTTTACTATGAGGTCAGGCCAAAGAAAGAGACTTTTTCCGAGATTACTGACTACCTGCACAGGCATAGAGGTGAAGCAGGAATCATCTACTGCCAGAGCAGAAATAGTGTCGAAGCGCTTACAAAAAAGCTGAACCTTGCAGGTTTCAGGGCTCTTCCCTACCATGCAGGTCTTTCAGATACCGAGAGAACCCGAAACCAGGATATGTTCATTAAAGATGATGTGGACATCATAGTGGCTACAATCGCTTTTGGGATGGGGATTGATAAGTCCAATGTACGTTTCGTAATACACTATGACCTTCCCAGAAATCTCGAAAGTTACTATCAGGAGACCGGCAGAGGAGGAAGGGACGGCAGCCCCTGCGAATGTATTCTTTTTTTCAGCAGAGGGGACCGCTTCAAGATCGAGTACTTTATTTCACAGAAGACAAACGAAAAGGAGAAAGATGTTTCTCTCGTACAGTTAAGGCAGATGGTAGCTTTTTGCGAGGGAAATAAATGCAGGCGCCAGACCTTGATGGAATACTTTGGTGAAGAACTCTCAGAACCCTGCGGGAACTGTGACTGCTGCCTTACTCCGAAAGGTACCTTTGACGGGACTGAAGCTGCGAAGAAATTAATAACCTGTATTCAGGAACTGAACCAGCGCTTTGGCACTAACTATGTTATTGATGTCCTCACAGGCTCAAAAAATAAAAAAATCCGGCAAAACCGCCACGAAAAGCTTAAAAGCCACGGCATTGGCCGGGAGTTTACAAAAGAGCAGTGGAGGTCGTTAGCCTATGAAATGATAAATACCGGACTTCTGGACGTAAGCGGGGCACAGTATCCTGTATTGAAGTTGACCGCCATGAGCAGGAAAATCCTGACAGGAACGGAGCGAGTAGAGCTTGTCTGTCCTGAAGGATTTGCGCCTGAAGCTGTAGAGAGCCTGATGCCTTCAATAGCTGCCGGTATAAAAGGCAAAAAAGCCGATAATCTGTATTTCCCTGCAGAAGGTTCTTCAGAAGGGACTTTTTCAGAAAAATTTTCAGTTGCGGCTGATGTTCTAAAAAATACAGAAATCCGAAAAGCCATAAAATCCGGAAAAGAGCCTGATCCTATTCTTTTTGAGCGGTTAAAAGCTTTGAGAAAAGATATTGCTCTAAAGAAAAATCTTCCTCCTTACATTATTTTCTCTGATACTACCCTTAAGGAAATGGCTACAAGATTTCCGCGCAACCCTGAGGAGTTTCATTCTATTACAGGCGTTGGAGAGCATAAATTGAGAAAATACGGGGACGTTTTTCTCAAGGAAATCGAAAACTATTGCAGAGACTATAGTTTGAAGCCTCCTGAAAAACCTGAAAGTTCAGGAGCTGCTGTCGGTAAGGATCTTGAAAATAAAGGGCTTGAAAAAGAGGAAATCTCCTCAAGAGAAATTGCTCAAAATGGTGAAAAGTCCGAAGCCGAACTCGAGATATCCGTGACTAAAAAGCCCGGTCCTGAATCTGACAATATGAACAGCCTGGACATTGGCAACTTACCGGCAAAAAGGGCAAGATATCTGGACACGAGCATTCAGGATTGGTCAGAAAGGAATTCTTCGGCAGGGGGCCGTGGGGAAACTGATTCGGCAGAAATTTCGCCTGAGTCGGAAATCGTAGATGTCACTAAAGTAGACCCTCTTGAATCCGATTCTTTTGAAACGGATTCTCTGCAAAGAACTTTTTCTCTCTTTACTAATGGGCTCGGGATAGACGAGATTGCTGATATCCAGGGCATGAGCACCAGAACTGTTTTCAGGCAACTTGAACAGCTTGCTCTTTCTGGAAATGTCAGGGATATTGGAGGACTCTTACCCCCCGAAAGACAACAGCAGATAAAAGCTGCGCTGGAAACTCTAGAACTCGAACTGGATTCCCTGCTTCGGGCAAGGATAGGTGAGAACTGTCAGGAAGAAGAAATGAAACTTATCAGGGCCCTCCTTCTGTGCAGGGTTTGCTTTTCGCGGTCTGAAGACAGTGAGTAAAGCCTCTCCCTGAAAATTTCACTATTCTTCTTCGATTTTTGTGATTTTCTGGCCGTTTTATTCTTATTTCTCTCTTTATTCCCGCTTTTAATCTGAGCTTCGAGAAGCGTGTCCATTCAATGTTTTTCCCATTTCTTTAGCTCCAGAATCTCAGACAGGGTTCCGCCTCTCTTGATTTCATCGAAGAGTCTTTTTTCGGTTTTGTTGACTTCTTTTGCCCTTCTTGCCAGTTCGTAGGCCCTTTCCACAGGAATTACCACAACCCCGCTTTCATCACCTACTATGTAATCGCCTGGCTTGACGGTCTGCCCGCCACAGGTAATTTCAGCATTGATTTCTCCAAAACCTTTGGGGTCGCCGGCATTAGGTACTGAATTACTGGTATAAATCGGAAGTCCCAGATTTTCGATTTCGTCAATATCCCTCGCAGCACCTTCAATTACCACGCCTGCAATTCCCTTATTTAAGGAACTTAAGGTTGCAAGCCCTCCCCAGCAGGCAATATCCTTGCTTTCGTTATAAATTACAATTACGTCCCCTTCTTTTGCAATATCAATTGCTTCCACGGTCTTTGCCCAGTCTCCTGGAAAAGCCTGTACAGTAACTGCGGTTCCTACCATTTTCCCTCTTACCAGAGGGCGAATGCCTTTCATTGCCCCTTTCCTGTGCATGGCATCGGAGATGTTTGAGGTGGATACTTCCTTGAGAATTGCTCTGATTTCCTGGTCTATAGTTCCGACATTGCGAATTTCCACAGCATCCGGGGAGTCCACACTCTGCCGGACTTTTCTGGCGGCTTCAGTTACGTTGTCAGAACGGGTGATATTCCCTCCGACAATTACAATTCTGGCTCCGGCCTTGACCGCCTGCACTGCACTGTTTGCATCAAGCCCTCCAGCGACTGCAAGCTGTACACTGACTCTCTGTGAGATTTCCCTGAGAAGCGATATTGGGTCTTTTCCTATCATCTGCTGGTCTATGCCTATGTGTACGTTCACATAGTCCACACCCAGAGCTTCAAGTTCGCCTGCTCTTTTTACAGGGTCAGGAGCCGAAATGAGGTCTGCCATCAACCTGACTCCATATTTGTGGGCTGAACGGAGCGCATCAAGTAGTGTAGAGTCATCTGCACTCCCCAGCACAATAACAACATCGGCCCCAGCTTTTGCTGCCATCTCGACTTCCATAGCCCCCGTATCCACGGTTTTCATGTCTGCCAGAATCGTCCGATCTGGAAAAGCTTTTCTCATGGTGCGGATCGCATCCATTCCTTCACTTTTAATCAGAGGGGTTCCGATTTCGATCCAGTCCGCACCCCCTGCTATTGCTTCTTTTGCAATCTCGACCGAGCGATCCAATTCCAGAAGATCAAGTGCAACCTGAATTATTGGGACTATAATATCACCTCAAGCGGGAAATCGAAAAAGCTGAGATTTTCAAGCATTTTTATATCAGCGGTCCTGTATGTTTTTATTCCTAGTCTTTACTTCGAGTTTACTCTACTAAGTTTCCGATTTTTAGTCGATTTGGATTTCTTAATCTTATTCTCTTAATTTTATTCTTCGAATTTGATTCCCATTATCTTATTTTTATATGTGAGTTTTTCATTACCTATATTTCTTTTTATTCGCGACTGTTTTTTTGTGTTGATGTTGTTATTTTATATCTGACGTTCATAGATAAAGAATAAGCATTAGATAGTCATCATACAAAATTTGATGAATATACAACATCTCCTGGGGGAGGACGGTGGACAAAAACCGCAAACCAAACGAAAAAAAAGCCTCAGAAAAATATATAACTAATGAGGAACGCAAGCAGCTGCTTTCGGCTCTGCATTGTCGCCTTTTCTGGGTCGGCCAGCATATTCCGGATTACGTGGAATTTGAGGGCGAAACTTATCCTCTGCACAACTACGTGTGGGAATTGATTCAAAAAGATGAACTCAATCCAGCTGAGAAATCAAGGATAGATAAATGCATCGAAATTATCTCAGCAAAGGAAAAAAACGATGAAAAGGAACTGGAAGAAAG
>Ga0105091_10000337_pt1 | contig 19326 bp, 15 predicted proteins | sample PPLLak1March2015_FD_87022 | JGI IMG/M metagenome (GOLD analysis project Ga0105091, IMG submission 87022) | Freshwater sediment microbial communities from Prairie Pothole Lake near Jamestown, North Dakota, USA - PPLs Lake P7 Core (1) Depth... | ecosystem: Environmental > Aquatic > Freshwater >... | reverse complement strand
GGTAGGAGCCCTCCGGGAGGGTGAAGGTCACCTGCCCGTTGGCGTCGGTCTTTTTGCTGTAGTTGGTGTAGGTCGAGCCGTTGAAGGCGTAGACGGTGAGCCCGGCCTCGGGAACGTTGTCGGTATTCAAGACGGTTACCGTTATCGGAATGGTCGTCGTGATGATTGCCGACGCACATCCCGGCAGATCGCAGTGATTCCCTGTTCCACTCCAGAATTGCGTGCCGTTCTTATCCGCGCGGAAGCGGTAGGAGCCCTCCGGCAGGGTGAAGGCCACCTGCCCGTTGGCGTCGGTCTTTTTGCTGTAGTTGGTGTAGGTCGAGCCGCTGAAGGCGTAGACGGTAAGCCCGGCCTCGGGAATGTTGCCGGTATTCAAGACGGTTACTGTTATGGGAATGGTCGTTGTGATGGTTGCCGACGCACACCCCGGCAGATCGCAGTGATTCCCCGTTCCACTCCAGAATTGCGTGCCGTTCTTATCCGCCCGGAAGCGGTAGGAGCCACCCGGGAGGGTGAAGGTCACCTGCCCGTTGGCATCGGTTTTCCCGCTGACGTTGGCGTAGGTCGTGCCGTTGAAGACGTATACGTTGAGACCGGCTTCCGGAACGTTGTCGGTATTCAGGACGTTCACACTGACGGTATGGGCTTCCGGAGTGGAATAAAACTCGTGGAGAAATTCATCCCATTCGGTTATGGCGGTGAATTGAAGCAAACCCTGGGTTCCGTCATAATCGCTCTTGTACCCCGCTTCTGTTCTTGGAAAATATATTGAAATTCCGTGTGGCACATGAACGGAGTAATGAGTGGCATCATAAGCTTCGCAAATAACCGTTTCATACAGCGTATCGGGTTCGCAATCGCCATCACCGATGGCGGTCATGACCGCATGAGCTGCTTCCACGATGTTTTCATTGTCGACGTTGATCACGAGTTGCTGGGCGAAATCGTATAAATCGATAAAATTACCCTTCAACCCGAATTCGAGTGCCCCATTTCTGGCGTTTATTATCTGAACCGGATCGGTATAACCCTCGGCAACAAGCGCCGCTGCGAGGTTGTTTACTTTAAGTATTAATTCATCATAGGGTCTGCCCAAATCCACGGCGGATAGTGTTAACGCATTCAATTGATCAGGAAAATCATATTTATTGACGAATCCCACGACCAATTCATCCAGAGGCTTCTCGGGAGTGTTTTCTAATTCCTCCATAATAAAATGGAAATTAAATCCATTTGGGATATATGGGAGGTTTATCACATCGTCTTGTGATGCGATCAGGAACTTAGCATATGGGCGGGATGCAGGTTCGTCGCCCGCGTTGTGGATCAGCTGGGTGGCCGTTTCGATGGTCGCCATATCGCATGCACACAAACCAATTAAATCGAACGGTTGTAACCCATTGTTGGTTACTTGTTCCAGGACGCTTTGCAGCTCCCATATGGTTAATTCATCTACATCCGTGGAATCTGGGACGATCTCGATACCGTCTCCATGACCATACAGGATCAAGAAGTAGTGCTCGGCCGGATAACTTTCCATACTCCATGTAATAAAATCAGATAAGACTGCCGGATCGCCTGTGTTCTTTTCGCCGAGGCTTTTCCCGTTGGCGGCGGTGGGTTCCATGCCAAGGGTTACATAAAACCTTCGCGTATTTATCCAGTCACCGTACCGTGTATCATATCCGCCGATCCGGTCCAATTGAACGAGCATGTTGAGATTTATCCCGGAGCCGACTTCGGCCATCTCATTGAACTCATCCAACGCATAACGTTCAACCCCATCAAGACCATCTCCGCCCATATACACCATCACGGTCCATTTCTTTACGCCTAGTCCAACAACGGACACCGGGAGATATCTATCGTATGAAGTGCCATCCCCCAACCTGCCCTGGTTCCAGCCCCAGCACATCGCGCCGCCATTGGAAATCATGGCGCAGGTGGATTGTTCTCCCGCGGTTATACCGATCGCGCCGCCTTCCAATCCGATGACATCCACCGGTTTCAACCGGAAATTGTTATAGGTCCCGTCACCGACCGCGCCATACACATTCCTTCCCCAGCATTTCACACCGCCCGAGACGATGGCGCAGGTGTGGTCGGTGCCCGCCGATACCGCGGTCGCGCCGCTGGTGATCCCATCCACATCGACGGCTGTCGAATGCGACTCGCCGTCACTGCTCCCAATTCTTCCATACAGGTTGCTTCCCCAGCACATGATCCCGCCCCCTCCCTTGACGGCGCAGGTGTGGGAAAGCCCAGCCGACAAATCGATGGCAACGCCTGCAAACCCGACCACATCGACAGGTGTAGATCGGTTTTCACCCGTGCCGTCTCCCAGTGCCCCGCCGTTGCGGCCCCAGCATTTAATCCCGCCGATAAACGTGATCGCGCAGGTATGGTACCCTCCCGCCTCGATCGCCAGCACGCCGCCGCCCAAACCGGGGACGTCGACAGGCGTGTATCTGTTCTGTGTGCTGCCATCGCCCAACTGGCCGTATTCGTTGGAACCCCAGCATTTCACGCCGCCGTCGTCCAGCAGGGCGCAAACGTGAGAATTGCCGGCGGTGATAGCCTGGACTCCACTGGATAATCCGACGACATCCACCGGGGCGGCCTTAATATAGGGCGGGGGTATGGTGCCGTCCCCCAACAATCCGGATGCTCCCCAGCACTTTACGCCGCCCGCCTCGGTCAGGACACAGGTTCCATACCATCCCGTGGCGACTTGACTTATCTCCTCTGCCAGGACGGTGTTCACCGGAGTGAGCCGGGTTTGGTTTGTCCCATCCCCCAATTGGTAGCTTGAATTAATCCCCCAGCATTTCACCACCCCGCCGTCGGTGGCGACGCAAGTGTGATTGAAACCCATGTCCAGGTTTGAAATGTTTACAGGCGCCGGATTCGGGCGGAAGCTGTTCCGCGAGGATTTGCCCTCGCTGCGCGCGCCGGTATTTGCTTTTTCGGCGGCATCAGGTTCCTGAATGGTCAGGGGGAAAAGCTCGGCCGGCCCCGAGGAGAAAAGGTTCGGATCCATCGCCGCGACCCCGCCGTCGATGATACCTTCCCGCAGCGGCTCCGGATCGGCGATTGAAGGACTGAGATCCAAATATCCCGCAAGGAAGAAGGTTGTTATCGAGATGAGGATGCAGGGCAAGACGCGGATCGGCTTCATGCTATCCCTCCTGGGTTGGAGAAAAATACGGTTTTTGTATTCCGGTGGTTTTTACAAATACCTGGCGGCTATTATACGACCGATCTCAAGGATCGAAATATGAGGACTGATTGTTCCTCGCCCCGTATTTCGGGAGTTGTTATGAATTTTTCCCGTAGAAAAACAAACCGCGGGTCGCTTTTCTGGTCATTGCGAAGAACCTGGAAGGAAAGATATTTTGAGTTTTTTTTTCATCGCCTCGAAGAATCGGTTTCTCGTCCGCAACAATAAACATTCTCATAAATGGATTTGTCGATTCCCCGGCGGCCTTTATTGCCTCGGTATGAGATCACCACGAAAGCATGCCCTTTACCTATAGCTCGTCCTCCCATTCCTAGTGATTGGTGGAAAAACAGAGCGGTGCGGTAGAATCCCCCCTGTGAATCGGATCCGCCTGCCGGCTGTTTTCCTGCTGATGGCGATCGCCACCCTCCTGCCGTTCCGATCCGTCGCCGGCGCGGAGGGGGATGCGGCCTTCCTGTTCGATCTCGATAGTTCCCAATTTCCCCAAATTCATGCGTACCTGTCGGTATCCAATCCCCTCGGGGCACGGCTGGCGGGCCTGACCGCGGACGATATCCTATTAAAGGAAGATGATGCCCCCGCCCGGAACGTGGTCCTGACCGAGGAACAAACCGGGCTGCGGCTGGTGGTGGTGATCGATCCCGGCCTGGATATAACCTACGCGCTTCCGGACGGCGAAACCCGCATCCAGCGTCTTCGCCGCGCGATGACCGACTGGCTGGGGACGTTTCCGCAAAACGGGTCGGACGACCTGACCCTCATCACGCCGGAGGGCATTGCCGTTTCCCACGCGTCGGACCCGGAAGTGTTTCTCGAAGGCCTGAGAGCCTATGCGCCGAAACTCCCCTCGGCGCGGACCGTGGATGCGCTGCTGGTCGATGCGCTCGGCGCGGCCGCCGACCCGAGCCCGCGCCCGGGGATGCGCGCGCTGCTGATAGTCTTTTCCGCATCCAAACTCGCCCTCAGCGGGAATATCGGCCGGGGGTTGTGCCCGCGCGCGCTCGAGCTGCACGCGACGCTGTTCGGGATCTGGTCCGGGCGCGTGGAGCCTTCCGTCAAGGGGGATATGGATGCGTTCGCGGCGCTCGCGGCCGAGTGCGGCGGATACTCCGTCGCACTGGAAAGCGCCGCCGGCACCGCGGCGGTGCTCGGGATGATCGCCACCCAGCGCACCCAATACCGGGTGGAGTACCGCTCGTCGATCGCTACCCCCGGCGAGCATGCCCTGACCGCCTCCCTCGCGCGCGCGGAGCTGACGGCCGAGACGGCGCCGCTCCGGTTTTCCGTCGCGGTCCAGCCGCCCGACGTGGCCTGGACCGATTTTCCGGAGCGGCTGACGCGCCGGGGCAGCGACGTCTCGCAGCCGGTGGAGGCGTATCTTCCGGATTCGATCGAACTGCGAGCCGAGGTGACCTTCCCCGACGGGCATCCGCGCGGGATCGCCGCGATGCGGCTCTTCGCCGATCATGAACTGGTGGGTGAATGCTCGGCCGCGTGCGGCGGGATCCGCTGGGACCTGCGGCCATACGCCGAAAGCGCCGACCTCCAATTGCAGATGGTCGTTGTGGATGAACTGGGGCTGGAGGGCCAATCGGCGGAGCGGGAGTTTTTGCTGACCGTCGAGCGCCCATCCATTTGGGATGTCTTCCGGAAGAAATACCTGCTCCCGGTCGCGATTTTGCTTGCGATCGCCGCCGCGGTCGGGGTATTCCTCGCGGCGATGGTGAATTGGAACCGCGTGCGCGCGGCCCGATCCGCCGGCGATTTGCTTTTTTCCGGCGAACCGTCCGCACCGGATCGGCCGGCGGGGGGATTAAAAAAACGCCCGCGCCGGACCGGGCAAAGGAATCCAAAACCGCCCGAACCGCCGGCGGAGGCGTATGCCGTGCTGGAGATGCTCGGCGGGGTTGAGGGTAAAATCGATATCCTGGCGCAGGATGTGATCCGCGGCCGCGATCCGCAATCGGCCGGGATCGTCCTTGCGGATCCGTCGGTATCCGCGCGTCACGGGCGGATCGTGCGGATGGGCGACGGCCGCCCGTGGGTTTTCGATCTGGGCTCGGCCGCGGGAACCTGGAGAAACTTCGAAGAGGTTCCGCCGGAGGGCGTTTCGCTGCGGGAAGGGGACCGCCTGAATTTCGGGCGCGCCGCGTTCCGCGTGCGGTTGAAACCGTGCGCACCCGCCAAGGAGAATTGCGATGGATAAAAACCCGCAAACGCAGCCGGAAGCGGCGGCAGATTCCAATGTCGGCCGGGTGCGCGCCAACAACGAGGACCGGTATGCGGTCGTCCGGCTGGATTGCAACGGTACGCCGGGAGTGCTGGCGCTGGTGGCCGACGGGGTGGGCGGGCATGCCGCCGGCGAGGTCGCCTCGCAGATGGTGGTGGACGAGATCGCGCGCGAGGTGCAGGCGGATCCGTGCGCCAATCCGGCCAGGGCTCTGCCGCAGATGGCGGTGCGCGCCGGACGGGCGGTGTTCGAACGCGCCCGGGAGGACCCCGAATTGCAGGGGATGGCGACCACCCTGGCCGGCGCGTGGCTGGTCGGGCGGCGCCTGTACACGGTTACCATCGGTGACAGCCGGATCTACATGCGCCGGGACGGAAAAACCTTCCAGGCCAGCATTGATCATACCTGGGTCCAGGACGCGATCGATTCCAAACTGCTGACGCCCGCCCAGGCCCGCATCCACCCGAACGCGCACGTCCTGCGGCGCCATTTGGGCGGCAAACTGGACCCGGAGCCGGACCAGCGATTGCGGCTGGACGCGGGCGGCGAAACACCCGGCAGCGCCGAACACCAGGGGATGACGCTGGAAGCCGGCGACGCGCTGGTGCTTTGTTCGGATGGATTGAGCGATCTGGTCAAGGAAGAGGAGATCGGCCGAGCGCTGCGGCATAATAAACTCGAGCGCACAATTCACGAATTGATCGAACTCGCCCGGTCGCGCGGCGGGCACGACAATATTACGATTGTCGCGCTGCGCATTCCGGCGGGGCGGGAGAAGGCGGCTGGAACGCGCTGGATCCGGCTGCTCGTTGTGCTGGCGGCGTCGACTCTGATCCTCGCGGCTATTACGGCGGCGGTCTATTTCCTGATCATTTCACCGGTGCGATAAATGAATCACTAGGACTCCAGTAATCGTCATGCCCGCGCATGCCCCCCGAGCGATGAACATCGGTGACCCTCCGATGCGAAGGTTTCGCGAGTGGGGGTGTACCTAGCGGGCATCCACTCATGAAAACCCTGGATTCCCGCTGAGAACACCCCCGCTCCGTTTTCGCGCAGGTTCTAAGTACAAAACCGAACCTGCGCACTCTGCGAGGGCGGGCGCGGGAATGACGACCAAACCAGCGCAATGTGCTCTTTCACTCGGGATTTGTAATAACGTGGCGCAGGCTGAGCAATTATTAATAATCCTGTAAATCCTGAAAAACTCCAGTCAATCCTGTCTATTGTCCCCCCTCCCGGGCTTCGGCCACCATCCCTATTTGGGGGAGGGCAGGGAGGGGTATCGTCTCCGTTACAAACTTCGCGAAGATCAGCGCGGCGATGAAGCGCCCGATCCCGGAGATGGCGAACACCGCCTTATACCCGAAGGCCGTCACCACCCAGCCGCCGAAGGCCGCCCCGAGCGCGAGCGAGACGGCGACGACGATCTGATGCACGGCGCTGAAGCGCGCGCGCTCGGTTTCCGGCGCGATCTGCAGCAGCAGGTTGAGGACACACATGCTGAACCCGGACCACAGCACGCCCGAAGCCAGGTTGATCCACAGGACGTGCCACGGCGAAGGGACGAAGATCCAGGCGATGGGCAGGATCGGGATGAGCAGGCTGGTGATGAGGATGATCCGGCGCGGACCCCAGCGGTCGGCGAGCGGGCCGAAGACCCGCAGCGCGGGCAGGCTGGCGAGACTGGTCGCGGCGGTGAGGATCCCGACCTGGATCATGCTGGCCCGCAGATCGTGAACCAGATAAATATTAAAGAAAGGCCCAGCGACGTTCAGCGCAAAATTCCACACCGCGCTGTGCAGGCAGAGCGCGAGAAACGGTTTATGGGTGAGGATGCCGCCCAAAAGCGGCGGGGAGCCGGCGCGGACCGCGCGCGGCGGCGGTCGCGGGGCAGGATCCTTAATCCGGGAAAAACAGAACCACGATGCGGCGCCGAATCCGAACGCGAGCAGGAACGCCCACTGGTACCCCTGCGGGGATCCGCTCTGGTTGATGATCACGCCCGCCACGAATGCGGTGACCATGCCGAAAATGGTCATGACAATGTTGCGTGAGGCGAAGTAGCGCCCGCGCTGGCCCGGGGGGACGATATCGGCCGCGAGGGAGGTCCAGGCGGGCAGCGAAAGGTTGCCGAACGTATCCCGCACCACCACCAGGCCGATGAACAGGTAGACCGCCGCCTCCCCCCGAAGCGCGAACGGCAGCAGCACCAAGAGCAGGATCGCGATCCGTCCGACCGCGCCGCCCGCGGCCAGGGTGATCTCTTTGCGGCGGCCGATCCGCTCGACCAGCAGGGCGCCCGGAAGGAGGGCCAGGGCCGCGCCGAGGCCGGAAAGCGCGCCGAGCAGGCCGATCTGCGCGTTCGAGGCGCCGAGGGCAACGGCATACAATAAGAGATACGTGTTGACGATCGAATCTATGCCGAGCGCGAACGCGCCGTCAAACCAGAACCAGCGCAGGTTTCTCTGGACCGCCTGGGAGAGCTCTCCGACCCAGCGCCCGCCGGCGCTGATCAGCGCGGCTTCACTCCGCAGGCGGGATAGCCGGTCGGCCGGGGGAGGAACGGCTGAGGGCGGGGCGGCGCCGGCGGAATTACCGGCCACGGATTTGTGCTCCAAGGAAGCCGGAGCAGGCCGCGCGGACCGTTGGCCGGCATGGGCGCACCGGTGCGCAGAGTTTTTCCGAATCCCGGAAAGCGGTCAGGAATGGCATTGGAGGGGGAAAGGGCCGGGCGGGATTATATCTGTTCGAAGACCGGCGAATCGACGACGAAGAGGACCGCACGGTTCCGGCCGGCTTCGGGCGGGCAGCAGGTCTGGCGGAAGATGTCCACCACTTCGTCGACCTTTTCCTGCGGCAGGCCGATCAGCAGGGTGACGTTGCCCTTGCGCAGGAAGCCGCCGGTGGAGGCCATCCGGGTGAAGCGGAATCCCCGCTCGGTCAGGCGCTCGGTGAGCGCCGTATCGTCGACATCGCGGATCACGGCAATGAGGAGTTTCATCGCGGAGCCTCTTAGAGCGGGATGAATCGTTCGACGGGAAAGGCGATCACCGAGGCGCCGCCGACCTCGGCTTCGATCATCAGCGGCAGCGCGGGCAGGAGCGAGCCGTCGGGCTGGACCGGGATCAGGCGCTTGCGGGTGCCGCACAGTTCGCGGGTGTGTTGGAGGAGGGTATCCTGGTCGGCGCTGGAGAAACCGATCAGCAGGGTGGAGGCGGGCTCGACGATGAACCCGCCGCGGCTCTCAATGATGGTGACCTGGAACCCCGCTTCCGTCAGGCGGCGGGTAAGCGCATCGGCGGTCCCGCCCTGCAGGGTGATGATGGCGACGCGGTCGATGATTTTGGTCGTGGGCATGGTCATTTCCGGCGCGGCGCGCCTTCCACTACAATATAACCTTGCCGGGAACCGGTGTCAACCGAAACGGCCGTCATTCCCATGCGCGCGAACGGTCTCTTTGTTACCCCGCTCGCGAATTCTCATCGCTCCCCCGATTCGCAGTCATCACTGCTCATGACCAGAATCGAGCAAGGCTGCTCTTCGGGGGGCGGGCACGAGTGCAGGCGGAGGGCGGGCGCTCAGGGCAGGCTCCGGGAGCGCGACAATCTCCGCAACCGTCGAAAACCGGAGATTTGCCCCGACGGACCACCGGACAGGCTTCGCGGTTTCGCTTCCCGCAAGGATACTAGGCGTTTTTCCGCGGCCGGTAAAAGCCCGCGGGATTGCGCCAGGAAAAATTGGAGGGAACTTATATGGACCGTTCACACGCTGATGGTCTTTCCGACCTTTCCGCACTGCTGCAGTCGATGCATCCGGCGCTCATCGGCCAGCCGTTTGTTTTCGCCTCCATTCCGCGTCCGGCGCTCGCCGGCCTGGCCTTCATCCCGATGGGCACGTTTTGCGAATCGGAAGGCGTGACGGTGATCGCCACGCAAACCCAGGCGCGGGATGCGGGCTGGCCGGCCGGGGATGCGTGGGGCTGCATCACGCTGATGGTGCACTCCTCGCTGCACGCGGTGGGATTCCTCGCGGCGATCACCTCCGCGCTGGCGCGGGAGGGGATCAGCGTCAATCCCGTTTCCGGGTATTATCACGATCATTTATTCGTCCCATGGGAGGATCGAAAGCGCGCGATGGAGGCGCTTTCCGCGCTGGGCGCGCCGCCGCCAGAAGCCGGCGGATAAGCCCGGCGAATGCGCGCAGCCCGCGGCAGGCGATTCGTGTACAATACCGGCGCCGGGGGGCGTTGGCATTGCGGAAAGCGGAGGGATCCATGGACGAGGAAGCCTTGCTCGAAATCACCGACCTCTCGCTGCTGATGATCAAAGACCGTCCGAAGAAGGGCATTGTCGTCGCGGTCCCGCACCACGCGCCGGCGGGAAAGGAAACGCTGCCCTGCCTCGAACACCAGGAAGCCGACGAGAACACGGGATTCATCGGGCGCTACCTGGCCGAACAGCTGCGTTGCTGCTGCGTCATCGCCTGCAATTACCCGGTCGACTCCAACAAATTCTTCCGCAGCGATTACTCGATGCAGATCGCCGCGTGGAATCCGAAGGTGCTGGTGGAAATCCACGGCCACAACGGGAAGAAGGCGCGCAGCAGCATCGAAATATCCTCCGGAGGGGGCGAGACCTCCGGATTCGCCAAAGCGCTGGCGGAAAAACTTGCGGCGGCGTTCCGGACCGTCGAGGCGCTGCAGAAGTTCACGGTCAGCGGGGATTACGAAACGATCTATTACAAAGCCAGCGCCGCGGTGACGATCTCCGGCGCGCGCTGGATCGGGTATCATATTGAACTGCCGCCGAACTTGCGCAAGATGATCGAAGGCCTGGACGGCAAGCCGCCCAAGGCGGGGTATGTATTTTGCGATGTACTGGCGGACGTATTACGGGAAATCCACGGCGTCTGATTTACCCCCGCCGTTTCTTTCTCATCCCCCGCGTTCACAATCCCGTTCACGGAAACCGGTCGAAAAAGAATCCTTGCATCATGGGATGGATGGGAGGCATTCCCGAATCCATCGGGGTCATGGATGCGGGAGCTCTGCGGGGATCCGCTTCAAGTACCCGATCGAGAGGATAGGATCAATCAATAGGAGGACGGCATACAGGATAAACCTTCCCGCCGGCACCGGAAATCCCGCCAGCCATTCGACCGCGGATAAAGTTAAAATTTCGCCGCCGAGGGTTAATATCAGGATAAGCAAAACCCCCGCTGAGAGCATTCCCCAAGGTTTCCTTCGCCACAAGCCCCAGGCGGAAATGCCGAATGCCGGAAGCAGAAAAGCCATATCGAGCACGTGGATTGCATATGCGGGTACTCCCAATTCACGCACCAAACGCGGCACGTCGCCCAGCCAAAGCGCCGGAACGAGTTCACTTAACCAATTGACATAGAACAAGACCATCACCATGACCAGGAAAATGCTGACGACCTTTGCGGTGTGGTCTTTGTTATCGCCCGGCGTGAGTCTTTCAATCTTCATGCCAAGTATTCCGCCCAGGAAAGCATATGCCGAGCAGCCCAGCAGGCCCACGTACACCAGGAAGAGAATGTTAAAGTGAACGTTGAATGCCAGGAACGCATAGGTATAGAGAAGGTATCCGAGGATTCCCAACCACACCATCCGTGCCCGCAGCGAGCCGCGGCCGGCACGGATGGCGCTGATGACCAGGCCGGGGAGCGACACGAGCAGGAAAAAAAGATCCTGCCCCAAGGCTTGCGCCAGGATATTCGGTGGAACGCGGGTGTAGAGCTGAGCGCCGAATAGAATCCCGCTCCCCGCTGCGATGAACAAAAGCAGCACGACCGGCGCGGTAAGCCATAACCACCCCCGGGCGTCTCCCTTGAATGACGTCATATCCCTATACGCTCCTTCAACGGATTATTTCTTTTCATCGTTCCCGAATCCACAAACCCTGGTCGCAAAACCCCCAAACGCCCCATCCGCTGCGATCAGCCGGTCGGGATTTGTTGCCCCCACGCGCGGATGGCATCCCAGTCGCGGAAGTCTCCTTCCGGGGTTTTCTTCGCGCGCAGGATCGTTTGCTCCATGAACGAGAGTTTGCCGTAGTCCATCCGCCCGCCGAAGAATCCTTCCGCCGCGGGTTCCCGTAGGGCGCGGGCGGCGCTTGTTATGCCCTGCGCGCGCGCGCGATTCTCCGGCGTATCCGCATGCATCGTCATGCACACGGTAAAGTAGGAAATGGATTTTGACGCCAGGGAATTGATATTATGTTGCAGGAAGGCAATGGCTTCGGGAAGCCAGCGCCCCATCCGCACCGCACTCCCCAGAAGAACGGCCTCATAGGAAGACACATCCTGCACGTCACTAGCCAATTTCACATCCACGACGTTTCCCCGGGCTGTCAGTTCCCCGCCGATCGCTTGGGCGACACCGCCGGTCGACCCTAGCCTGGATGCGTACGCAATGAGAATTTTGCGCTTCATATGGTTGCGCTCCTCTCCGCCTTCGGAGTGCTGATAAAAATCCACGGATTGGTTGGGCGGCCGGACGGCAAGATACCCCAGCCCGGCGCAGGTGATTGCCGCCGCTCCCAGGCCGATGCCCGCCGCTGTAATAAATTGCCGTCTTTGGATCCTCTTCATAATTCGCCCTCCATTGAAAGGAAAGATTAACGACAGCCAGGGAATGTCATGCTGAACGCTTCCCCCGCGCGCCTGCCCTGCGTTTTTTACAGGGGAGCGATGGGAGAGAAAAGAGGGAAAGCGAAGCGAAGCCTCTCTGCTCCCAGTTGGTTCGCGGATCAAACTATATCCGGAGAACATGTAGAAGAATTTGTGGAAATGTGGGGAAGTTATGGAGAATTTTCAATTGCCATCCCGGAAAATGATTTCCTCTTTGGAGACATTCGGGTAAAATGCCTGGCAGGATGCTTTTCGGCGCCGGCAAGGATTTTTCCGGGCAATGATTCCTCCGCGGTTGAAGTTCAGCATGCACGGCGGTCCAGGGAAATGATGAAAGAATTACTTAAGCGGTTCCCCGGCTATCCCATTTTGCGGGACGCCAGAATTCTACTGAGATGGATATTGGCCGGCCGGCCGGTTCCGCCGCCGCACCTGGTCAAGCAGCGCGCCATCCGCGCCTACGCGCGGAAAAACCGGCTTTCGATCTTCGTCGAAACCGGAACTTACCGGGGCGACATGGTCGCGGCCGTTAAGCATGGTTTTGAGAAGGTGTATTCGATCGAATTGGGCGCGGACCTGCACCGGCTGGCGCAGGAACGGTTTGCCGCGGATTCGCACGTGACGATCCTGCAGGGCGACAGCGGCGAGGTTCTGAGCGGACTTTTGCCGCGCATCGACCGGCCGGCGCTCTTCTGGCTCGACGGCCACTATTCGGAAGGGGACACGGCGCGCAGCGCGCTGATCACGCCCATCCGACGCGAACTGGATCAGATCCTGGCGCACCCGCTGGCGCGGCGCCACGTGATCCTGATCGACGACGCCAGGCTGTTTACCGGCGAAGACGATTATCCGACGATGGAATCGCTGAACGCAGTCCTTGCGCGCGCCGGGTTCGCACCCGGCCGCGTGCAGGACGATATCATCCGGATCCACCGCTAGCGGGCGGCGATCCGTTTCAAATCCAATCCTGGGGCAGAGGAATCCATGCTTGCGTGGGTCGAATTCGAACGGTTGTCGACAAATGCCGAACGCAGAACCGTTGCGCGCCTGACGACTCCCGAAAAGCTGCAGAGGTTCCTGGATTTAGTGGCGTACCGGTCCGAGGAGATTTACCGCTGCCCGCTGCGAGTCCTGCGCGACGGGCGCGGGCACTGTTACGATGGGGCGGTCCTGGCGGCGATGGCGCTCGAGCGGATGGGACACCCGCCGCGGATCGTGGAGCTTATTCCCAACAAGCGCGACGACGACCACATTATCGCCGTTTACCGGCGCGAGGGCCGCTGGGGCGCGGTGGCGCACTCGAACTTTACCGGCCTGCGCTACCGCGAACCGGTTTTTCACAACCTGCGCGAACTGATCATGTCGTACTTCGAGGAATTCTACAACCTTGCCGGAGAGAAAACGCTGCGCGGCTACACGCTGCCGCTTAATCTCGCAGCCTTCGACCGGGAATGCTGGATGACGCGGGATGCGGCCATGACCGGGATCGCCCGGCGGCTCGATACGGTACCGCGCCGGCGGCTGCTTACGCGCGGGATGGTGCTGAACCTCGCGGAAGTGGATTCGCGCACCCTCCGGGCTGGGCTTTTAGGTTCGGTTAAGTCGGGATTGTATAAACCACATTAATGACGGTCTGGATAATCAATTAGCCACAAAGAGCATCACCCGGGAAAGAATTGCCACAAAGTACACAAAGTACACAAAAAACACATTAGAAAAAATTTGAGTTCTATGTGCCCTTTGTGGCGAAGAAATTTATTAGCCTGGGAAAGGATTGCCACATAGTACACAAAGAACAAAAAAAAATAATTTTGAGTCCTTTGTGCTCTTTGTGGCGAAGAAATTTATTAGCCCGGGAAAGAATTGACACAAAGTCCACAAAAAACACATAGTAAAAATTATTTAAGTTCTATGTGCCCTTTGTGGCGAAGAAATTTATTAGCCTGGGAAAGGATTGCCACATAGTACACAAAGAACACAAAGAAAAAAAATTTTGAGTCCTTTGTGCTCTTTGTGGCGAAGAAATTTATTAGCCCGGGAAAGAATTGACACAAAGTCCACAAAAAACACATAGTAAAAATTATTTAAGTTCTTTGTACCCTTTGTGGCGAAGAAATTATAATTATCCCGGAAAGAATGGCCACAAAGGACACATAGAACTCAAAGATAAAATAATTAGTGCCCTTTGTGGCCATTATTAATGCCCGTGGGGAGCAAGCATTCCGGGATTAAAAAATGAATTTCTTTATTTGAAGTTTCGGAGAGCCGAAATTGATGAGCAATGCATCGTGCAGACTGGACGCTCGCAGATACCCGAGTGCTTGAGCGGTATGCTCATCCGATAACATCCGACACGCCTTTAATTCCACAATAAGGTTTTCCTCGACAAGCAAATCCGCATAATAATCACCCAAAACCGTGCCGTCTTCGTCGCGGACTTGGATCGGGCATTGTTGACTTAGCCTGAGCCCGATTTTCCGCAAACGATGAGACAATCCGTTTTCATATACTTTTTCCAAGTGCCCATGCCCCAGATAAATATGCAGGTCATAGGCGATCTGGCGGATGCGATCGCAGAGAGCGAGCAATGCCTTTTCATTTCTGGTATTCATTTCTCCCCCAGGTCATCCTTGTTTTTCTTTTGTGCCCTTTGTGCCTTTTGTGGTAAATCTTAAGTCCTATGGGCTAGGGAAATATTTGATAAAAACGGTCCTTTTTGAAAAGGTCGCCGTGTGCAATTATCCAGTTCCCACCCCCACTTGCCTCCCCAACGATAGGACATTATACTCAAAGAAATAGGCTGAAAAACAGGCTTTCCCGCTGGCATATCGTTTGCACGGAATCCCGGAATACCGGATTCCCCGCCGTCGAACCGGATGAAATTCCGTCTGGGCGGGGCGGTCGCATTGGCAGAAGGCGGTTACGGCATATGCCCGTTGCGCAGGAAAAATCCGAACCAATCGCCGGCTCCATTGCGGAAGAAATCGCACACTGGGTCCGCGCCGAACCGGCGCTGGGCTGGTTCGCCGCCCAGGCGTTGTGGATGGCCCAGCCGGCGCTGGAAATATTTTGGCCCCCCGAAAGCATCGCCGCACTCGCCGAGACTCTCGAAGTCCCTCCACCCCCCGCCGGCGGCCTGCCGGGCCATTCCGGGGAAGGGGATAAATAATGGACGCTTATGCGTTGATCGCGTTCTTCCTTGCGCTCGTTCTCGCCGGATTGATCCTGGTCTTCCAGGTGATGATGCGCGGACGGTGGCCGGTGCTGCGCAACCTGCCCGGGTACGAGTCGATCCACTCCGAAGTCGGCGCGTCGGTTGAAGCCGGCACGCGCGTCCACATGGCGTTCGGCGAGGGGCAGATCATCGGCGTCGGTGCGGAGGCGGAACTGGCGGGGCTTGCGGCGCTCGGAAAAATCGCGCAGGCCGCCAGCGTCAGCGACCGCCCGCCGGTGGCGACATCGAGCGACGGGCTGACTTCGCTCCTGGCCCAGGATGTGATGTACTCGACTTACCGGCAGATGCGGGTGGAGGAGCGGTTCGACCACGACCTCGGGCGGCTGGCCGGCCTCGGACCGGCCGGGTATACCGCCGGGGCGATGCTTACGCCGCGCGAGGAGCGGGTTTCGGCCACGTTCCTGATCGGGGCGATGGGCGCGGAAGCCGCGCTGATCGCGGATACGGGCGCCCAACGCGGCAGCGTCACCGCCGCCGTGACCGATCCGGTCGGGCAGGCGGCCGTCTTCGCGACGACGGACAATCCGCTGCTGGGGGAAGAGCTGTTCGCCGCGGGCGCCTACCTGAAAGTCAATCACGCCCATGCCGCCAGCCTGCAGGCGCAGGACGTCCTGCGCTGGGTGGCCATCGCGGCCATCCTGCTCGGCGCGCTGGGTTCGACCTTCCTGGGATTCTTCTCATGAGAATCCGCAACATCATCGGCATTATCGTCGCCCTCTCGGCCGGTTTGCTCACCGCGCTCGGGTACTTCATCCCCTTCCAGCCGCTCAAGGATTTCGCCAACGGCCTGCTGTACATCGCCGTGTTCCTCAGCTCGGTCGCGATGCTGGTCGCCGTGATCAACCTTTCCCGGATCCATATGCGCAAGGCGGTTGCCGGAAAATCGGGCAGTGGATACAGTCTGCTGCTCCTCTTTTCGCTGTGGCTGACCTTTGTGGTCGTCTTTTACGCCCTGCGGTCGCACAACGATACCGTGACGATCTGGATCGTCCGCAACATCCAGCTGCCGCTCGAGGCCAGCCTTTCGGCGCTGGTCGTATTCGCGCTGCTGGTGGGTGGAGTCCGTCTGCTGTACCGCCGGCGCGACCTGATGGCCTACCTGTTTCTCGCGGCGGCGCTGATCGTCCTGCTCGCCGCCGTGCCGCTGCCCGCCCTGCTGGAGGAATGGCTGCAGGGGCCGGATGGAATCCGGCAGGCCGTGGCTTCGATTTTTCTTTCGATCGCAAGCGGCGGCGGCCGGGGCATTCTGCTGGGGATGGCGCTCGGCGCGGCCGCCACCGGATTGCGGATTCTGATCGGGGTGGACCGCCCTTATGAACGGTAAGACGGATGCGCTGCGGATGATTTTTTCCCGCGGAGGCCGGGGCTGATGGCCGATCTGCGCTGCCCGATGTGCGGAAAACCCAATCCGGCGGAAGCGAACGCCTGCCGGTTCTGCGGCGCGCGCCTTAAGCCGATGCAGGCCGGAGGCGCAGCCCCGCCCGCCGCACCGCCGCCCGCCGGCGGTGAAGGCGATGCGGATTGGATGTCGGATTTGCGCGGGGATATGATGCGCAACCGGCCGAAGACATCCATGCTTCCGCCGGAACCGCCCGCGCCGGCCCCGCCGTCCGACGACTGGCTGAATAAAATCGACAACCGGGGCGAAAAAAAATCCTCCGCGCCAACCCGTCACCCCGGCGTATCCTTGGCCGGGGCCGCGCCGCCCTCCGCCCCTCCCGCCAAATTCGAACCACCCACTCCGCCGCCCGCCGCTCTGGAACCGCCGCCGGGAGCGCCGGAACCGCCGGCCTGGCTTTCGAAAGTGCGCGCCCAGGTCTCCTCGGAGCGTCCGTCCGAGCCGCCAAATGAAACCGAGCAGGGCAACGAGGATCCGGTCTGGCTCAAGCGCCTGCGGGTCCGCCGCACCCAGGATGAGCTTTCACCCGCTCCGCCCTCCGCGCCGGAACCCGAACCGGCCGTGCCCGGCGAGCTGCCCGAATGGCTTTCCAAAATCCGCGAAAAGGCTCCCGGCGGCGAAACACCGGATGGCGGAGACCAATCCTACCTGGCATCCCCGCTTGCCGGCGTGGGGCCGGGATCCGAAGCGCCGTCCGCCTCTTCCCCCTGGGGCATTCCGGCGCCCTCGCAAAAACCGCGCGCCAACGAACCCGGCGGCAAAGGGGAAGCCGAACCGGATGTTCCGGACTGGATGCAATATCCGTCCGGCGCCGGCGGAATAACCGCAGCGGAACCGCCGGTTGGAACGCCCGATTGGATGGGGAGCATTGCTTCCGCGCTGGAGGAAACTCCGCCCACACCGCCTTCCACCGGACCGGGAGCAAAACCCCGCGGGACCGGTCCGACGAAAAGGCCTTCCACCAGCAGCCTTATGGGAGGGGCGGGGCCGACAGACACCGGTCCGATGCGCGGATCCGGCATCAAGCGCGGGACCCCGACCGGAAAAATTTTCCCATCGGCGCAGCCTTTCGATGGAGCGGCGCCCCCGCCGGAATCACCGGGAGCATCCGCCTTCGGCCCGGACTGGGAATTCCCGTCCGATGCCCCGACCGAATTTCCATTTCCGAATCCCGCCGCTGATCAGACCGTTCCCTCGGGGTCGGCTGCCTTCCACGGCGGCACCGAACCCATGGTGGCGCCCAGCGGCGAGGAAATGCCGGACTGGCTGGCGGATGCCAAACACGAGCCCGAAGCGCCCGCGCCTGAAATCGAAGAAGAGCCCGCCCTGCCCACGCCGGACCTCAATGAACTTCTGCGACCGGATTCGATGCCCGAGTGGATGAAGAAACCGGCCGGGGCCGGGAAAGGCGAACCACCGGACGAGGCGCCCGCGGCGCATCCGGCCTTGCCGGAAAACCTCGAGCACGCCGAATTGCCGAGGTGGCTGGAGGCCATGCGCCCGATCCAATCGGTGGCAATGCCGACCGAGGACGAGGAACGGGTGGAAAGCGTCGGGCCGCTGGCCGGCCTGCGCGGCGTGCTTACCGCGGAACCGGTGGTGGCGATGCCCCACCGGCCGGGGGTGATGGCCGGGAACATCGATGCCCTTCCGGCCCAAATGGCGCTGACTGAAACACTGCGCCGGCTGCTGATCGAACCCGAGGTGCGCGCGGCGAGCCGGCCGGTGCGCGCCATGCTGCTAACCCCGGTCATCCGCAAGCTGATGTCCGCCGTCCTGATCATCTCATTGTTGTTCCCGATGATGTTCGGCCCGATCTTTTCGAACAGCGTGTACCAGCCGCAGGCAAACATCCAGGCGGGCCAGCTGGTGGAAGCCCTGCCCGCCGACCGGATGGTTCTGGTCGCCCTGGAGTACGACGCGTCTTCGGCGCCGGAGATTGAAACCGGCGCGACGGTGATGCTCGAACACCTTGCCCAGCGGGGGATACCGGTGGTGTTTATTTCTTCGCAGCCCAACGGCACCATTCTCGGGGGCGGGCTGCTTCAACTTAATACCCAGCTGGGCTCCGCCATGCCCGTCCTGGCCGCCGATTTCGGCTACATCCCCGGCGGCGCCGGGGGATTGCGCCGGCTGGGCGGGGATTTGCGGGAAGTCATTAACAACCCGAACCTGGATTGGTCGACGGGGCCGCTCGCGGCGGTTCAGGGGATATCCGATTTTTCCATGATCATGATCTTCGCCGCCAGCCCGCAGTCGGTGCGCAACTGGGTCGAGCAGGTGCATACGGCCGCGCCCAACACCCCGATGATCGCCATGGTCAGCGCGGCGTCGGATGCGCTCGTCTTCCCGTACACGCAGGGCTCGCAGCCGGCGATCCGGGGCCTGGTGACGGGGTACACCGGCGCGCAGGCCTATCGCGCGCACTTTTTACCCGCCACGATAGCAACCCAGGGCGTTTCCGCCATGCGCTGGCAGGCCTTCGCCGGAGGGACACTGGCGCTCCTGGTGACGCTCGGGGCCGGCATCATCGGATCGCTGATCCTCGGGTTCATCCGCAGAGACCG
>Ga0105091_10000336_pt1 | contig 19330 bp, 16 predicted proteins | sample PPLLak1March2015_FD_87022 | JGI IMG/M metagenome (GOLD analysis project Ga0105091, IMG submission 87022) | Freshwater sediment microbial communities from Prairie Pothole Lake near Jamestown, North Dakota, USA - PPLs Lake P7 Core (1) Depth... | ecosystem: Environmental > Aquatic > Freshwater >... | reverse complement strand
TAGGATCTCCTCCATCCTGTTTCACCTAGTAGTCCTTTTCAACATAAATCCAACCCTTCTTTCCGAGACTATCTAAGGAATCAAAAGATGGCGCAACTAAAATGGTTCTATTTGTTTCGAACTGAATCAAAGCTGAAGTTGTAAGGAGTCTCTTGTATTCGTAGGATCTTGAATTAGGTTTCTACAGTTTAATCGTCTTGCCTAGACCCCTCTAATTAGAAGGCTTCGATTTGGCTAACACAACAGAAGTATTGGATCTCGAACTAATCATTATATGTTATGGTTGGAGGATATCACAAGGATGAAGCTGTACTCCGATTGGAATAATGATTTGATTTAATATTTTGTCGTAGTAGTAGGGCATAACATTCGTGAGTTGAACCGTTATAGATATTGTTAAGGAGAATCGCCGTCAATACAACAACAATCCTTATTATCACACTTACAATTTAGCGGCTCTTGTAAACACAATTTACAGATAACTGCGCCACAACCTATACAGGTATTATTATTTACAGTACAACCTCAATGTCTGCAGTTAACCATGCAACCTATAATGGCTCAAGGAACCTATAAAAGTAGATGTGCAATTATGATAGACATGAGTCCCGTTTTAGATTAACTAGTGTTATCTACTTGACCAGCAACGAAAATCTCAAGCCTGACTGCACTCGCCAGGTTTTAACAAGAATAGGCAAAAGAATGTCCGTTATAGTAACCTTCAATCAATTTTGTCATAGTGAAGATCAGGTAATTTCTCTAAGCCCTTACTATATAATAATAATATTCTTTCATCTCTCTGATGTGAAACCATTCGCTAGAGTACCAGCTATATGAATTTTCAATCATTCGAAGTCATAAGATTATTAATTTGTCTAACAATATTATGCTGATGTTTAAAGCTGGTTTGTTGAAACGAGTCAAAGCTTCAACAATTGCGATAGGTCTCCTCAACAAGGATACAAAAGATGTCATAAGCACATTTGGCACAGGTTTTTTCATAAGCGATAAATATATTGTCAGTTCTGCACACGTTTTTAGTCAATGCCTAAATTATAACTCCCTGTATAAGGAAAAGAACAACGGTTTAGAAGGAATCTATTCAGCATTCCGCATTACCAGTAAAGAACAAAAATTAGATCTCGAGACATATCGCATAAGTGAGTCGATCAGATTACCAGCTGTCAAAGAAGTTGCAGGATTTAATGGCTCAATAGATCTAGATATAGGGCTCGGAAAACTGGATCGTACTTCGGATAGTTTCTTGCCTATTAAGGAACCCGGTCAGTTAGAACTTTATCATGACATTGCAATGTGTGGTTATCCTAGTGGAAGATTGTCATTGATTCTGTATAGAAATGAAGATGGGGTTGGAATGCATATGAATCCCATTATTCAATTCGGACATATTGCTGGGTTAATGCCATATGATGAGAGTTCTACACCATGGGGAATTCAAACCGATATCGTTGCCATTGGGGGTTCTAGCGGGTCGCCCATTATAGATCCCAGCGATGGAAAAGTAATAGGTATGGCGCAACAGGTTATTTCGACAATGACTACCGTCTATAAGGAAGGAATGCCAACAAACTTGTACAAGTTGACCAAAGGCCCATTGTATGGCGTGGCGCCACTAGGATTAGCGTACGGAGTTTCCAATATGATATTATCGTTGCTTCCGAATATTTCCAAAAACTATTTTGAAAGCGGTCATCCTCCAGACCTATTGTTTGAAGACACGCAAATTGTCACAATCTTCTGAATTGCATTGAAATACCATAATATCTTCTCTTTATACTTATTCCTTGAACCAATCCAAATAACAAATCGAGGTACTACAGCAGAAGCAACCACTCTCATTACAGTCAAATTTTACTTTACAGTCACAATGACTACATTCACAAATATGATCGACCATACTTGAACATATAGTCGCACCCTTTCTTTATATATTATGGCAGGCACCAATCTTGATCCATCAACTTGCATTCAGACCATACCAACGCTCGAGATTCACAACAAAATTCTAAGTAAGGTTGATTACAGTGAATGACTGGAAGCTTGATAAATACCAGACGTCACATAGCGACCTTGCTAGATTCCTTTAGACTAGCATCTCTGAACTACAAACTCTCAACGAACAATACTTACTCCTACTAATAAAGAACACAACAAGTCCATAATCATAATCTGTTTTGGTACAGAATATTGTTCTAACAGACGAATCTATCCGACGATTTATGGGCTCAGCATAAAGTAACCGACGACTTGACAGAATCAGCCAGTTTGCCTTTGCCTACTGCCTCGCTTATTCAATGCCACGAGTGCAAGGACATCGTAAGGGATTGCTAAGGAGAATATTGTTGTCTAATGGCCTGCCTCTGAATAGACAGTCTGAAGAATCTGTCTGACGACATCAAGTCTATTACGGTGATTGAGATTGCCCTTGTTTCTTCGTCCTCAAAGAAAAACCTAGGGGAACAGTTCTTCAGATGTAACTTTCCAATCGAATTGGAGTCAATCGAAATTCAATAAGATAGTATTTACGTTTAGATTATTGGTGGTTTAGGATGGGAACGGGAATAATAAAGATTTGTCATCATTATAGATAGCCCCATCTTCGATATTGTACATTGTGCAATTAAACTCAATATTTTATAGATAGTTTTTACATACCTGAGATAGTGAAATTACCTTTTACCCCAACAGTCCCTTTAGTGGTATTCACTTCACCTTCAACTGACCATCCGCCGCCATTCAGATGCGATAACCTAGAGCAGATGTCCACATTGTTCCCTCGCCAGTAACTTTTGCAATTCCTCTTTTGTTTGGAACCATCTGAGTGCCAGTTCCAGTTCCGGTAATATTCGCCTTTATTGGTCATATGCAAATATCTTATCGTCAAGCTCGCACTACCATCTGCTAACATTGTAGATTCCACCGTATCCCAGTGCACGTCCGAATAATGTTTTCCGGTAACTTGCCCCTTATCGTTGCTCTCAAACCTCACGATTTGATTGCTAATATCAACGATCCTTGTAGTTGTTGCCTTGGCCTTTATAACGACATCATATTTGGCAGATGACCGCTTTTTTGATGAAGCTTATGCCATGTAACCATAATATGAATTCTGTGACTATAATAGCTTTTATAGTAATTATTCATAACCGGTCGATACATTCCTCAAAGTTTTAATTAGGGATGCTCAGATTCAATTTGAAATGCAAGGTCTTCAAAAGTTAAAATGCGCTACATGTGGCACGATGTTTATGTCTGAAACAGAAACTCAAACATGTCCGTCATGTTCGGAGCAAAGTCATAGCCATCATGAACATGGAACCGGCGGCGGTTGCGGCTGCGGCCACTAAATTTTTTTAGTTTCTATCCCGTTAACTAACTAATCATGTATCTCTGCAAGGCCTTTTGAGCCTCCTACAGCAGAATGAGTCAAATATGTACATTATTAGTAACTGTTTTGGGCTAAATAATTTACTTTCTTTTTGTTTTGTTTTGTTTTGTTTTTGACAGACTCGAAAGGAAAGGTAAGTTTAAAAATAAACGGATCTCTAAAGCAATTTATTGATTGATTTCTTTTTTTTGAGAGGTCTAATTTATGACTTCTAAATTAGGTGTCAAAGGAACTATGCCTTTTAATATTATGGGGCATCTTGTCGTAGGTCTTATTTTAACGGTTCTGGCAGCAGCTTTCTACACCCTTTCAAATAGTTGGATTGTCATTGCAACAACAACGAATGATACACAGACCTCTCCTATTCAACAAAAGGATCCAGTCTCTGTCATGTACGCAGCTTCTCTCCTGAAGGCATTTGAAGAAAGCCTAGGACCGGCATTTCAGGCAGACACTGGTTATCCCTATCAAGGAGAAGCCCGTGGATCAGTACAAATAGCAAATATGGTACTTGACGGTTTAAGAAGACTTGATGTCTTTGTAAGTGCAGGCACTATTCCAATAATGAAGTTAATGAATGCTACTGATCCTCTTGCTGATTGGCTAGTGAAGTTTGGCGCTGCTGAAATGGTTATAGCTTATTCTCCCAGCAGCCATTTCTTCAATGACCTTGAGAAAGCTCGCTTAGGAGAAATTCCATGGTACGAGGTCCTATCTAATCCAGATCTCAAATTCGGAAGAACCGATCCTGAGCTTGATCCAAAAGGGTACTATATGATCATACCTGCAGATCTTGCCAACAAATATTATATTGATTCAGAAATAAAACAAGGAATACTAGGAGAAGATCGAAACCCCACACAAATCTTCCCAGAAGAAACACTAAAAACCATTCTGGAACAAGGTCAACCAGATACAGTAGCAGCATATAAACATGAGGCTGTGGCTAGAGGGCTTCCATATATTACGTTACCACCGGAAATAAACCTGGCTGATCCTACATTTTCTAATTTCTATAGGACAGCATCATATACTTTAAAGAAGGGTAATGGTCAAACAGTTTTCGGAGAACCGATATACTTCTCATTTACAATACTCAATACGGTCAAGAATCTAGATGGAGCTACTTCCTTTGCTACTTTTATCTTATCAATCAATGGTGAAAGCGTTTTAGGGGGACAAGGATTGAACTTTATCAAACCTGTCGTTGAAGGAAATATGTCAAATGTTCCATCAAATATAAGGAATATAATAGAAGAAAAGGAATCGGTACAAGTATTGTCTAACGAAAGATAGTTGATCAAATGTCATTTCACATTACAGCAAAGAAGGGAATCTACAAGTCACTATAACTTCAATGCTAATTCTTCTACTAACCTCACACATTGACACTTGAGCTTATTGGGATTGCAAAGAAATTTCCTAGATTTACACTTGGTCCATTAGATCTAAGAATAAAGAACGAAAAGATTTTAGTAATAATTGGACCCACAGGTAGCGGCAAGTCTACTATCCTAAATATCATTTCGGGATTAGTAAAGCCCGACTCAGGTTCTATATTGTTAGATGGTTTGGACATAACCAACGCACCCGTACATCTTCGAAGGATAGGCATTACTTTTCAAAAGCCAAGTCTATTCCCTAACATGAATTCATATGAAAATATTGTCTTTGGCCTTACAAAGAAAACCAGGAAGGAAAATAAGCTGCAAATTAGAAAACTTCTCGAGGATCTCGATTTACTACATATCATAGATAGGAATACACACAGTTTAAGCGGAGGCGAGTTGCAAAAAGTTTCATTGGCCAGGATGCTTGTTACAAACCCAAAGATCATGCTAATGGACGAACCTCTTGTACACTTGGACGCACCAACTAGAAGAATCATGAGATTGGAGCTTAGACGAATTCTCATAGAAAGAAGCGTTCCATCTATCTATGTAACTCATTTTGAGGATGATGTTTATGCATTAGCAGACCATGTCGCAATACTACAAAAAGGGCAAGTTGAGTACACCGATAGAATTGAAACTATGCTATCAGATCAAAATGAGAATAGATTTCCATTTATTTCTCGTATGTTTGGTGAGGCTAACTACCTGGAAGGAGAAGTTGTAAGATCAAAACCTGGAATTACTACCTTCAGTATCGGGTCGAATATGATTGAAATTATTGGTAACTATAGTATTGGTAGCAAAGTTGGAATACTTGTAAAACCTGAAGATATAATACTTTCAAGAGAAATAATAAGGACAAGTGCACGCAACATGATTAAGGCTGAAATAACAAATATTATCTATCACCACGGAGACAGTGGAGGAGTAGTAGATGTACAACTAAAAGCTGACAGATTCCATATTATCTCTAGGATCACAGAACAAGCTAGGATAGATCTTGGGCTGCAGATACATGATCGTATATTCGCTATATTCAAGGCATCTTCACCGCAGATTATTCGTGAAGAATAGACGTAGTACGCAATGCACAAAGCCACAGTAATCTCTGCAACTTCACCTAACTTGCTTTGACCACCATTACTTCATGAATTCATGGTTGCTTATACTAGATAAAAACGAAAAAATGAAAAGTTAACCCCACTCAGGAATACCCATTTCTGTAAACACATGAACGTATGTGAACACACAATCAAAAACATTCTATAGTATCCACAACCAAGATTCATCATGGTAAAGATTCTTCCCCATGTAATGAGGAATATCAATGACCCCGCTGGAGACGAATATGGATATGAGATATTATATTTTGGTGTAAATTTGATACTTATGTTTGAGTATAAACTATCCTTTAGCATCGAGGTAAAAATGTCAGATATTAGTAATAGAAGTAACGATATTGAAGTTTTAATAATTAGTAGAAAAGATGTTTCAGCGTGGAAAAAAGGCAATGGTACTAGTAAAAAAGATATGGAGCTGCATTATAGCAATAAAGGCAAAAGTATTAATGATATATTCAGACCATCAATAAGCGATGCATATGCATTCATTTTAAGCAACAGAACTTCACTTAATGATAACTCAATGACGAAAGTAGTTGATGTTACTGTAATTCATTCTTGGCAGCAAGAAATAAAAGAATCGCAATTAAAAAATATGCCATAAATAAATCATATGATAAACAGATTCAATTTATACAGTTTAAAAAATCCTTTTGTCAACAGTAATATGAATTTCAATTTACTTTTTTTAAACGGTGTATGTACAGGTTTACTTGGTCGCTTGCAGTGAATACCAAAAGACATTGGACATAAGGGCGCTACGAAATTATCTGAATACGTTCTCGATATTTGCGAGCATGAGTATAAATGGATGCTGATTTGTGTCCTGCAGATGGAAAATATCCATTATACTTTATCGTAAATAAATACTGTACCAGTTCAACAATTATCTATGCAATGCAATGAAATCTTAGTTCCATATGTAACATGATATTTAACATCATTTTATACATATCTAATCAGCCATAGTTAGTTTAGAAATGGATCATATCAAGGTAATGTAATTCTGTCAACGACTGAATCCAGCAAATAGATTGTAAGTCTGTGGATTAGAGCTTGTTACCACTTTTTGTAGTTCTTCGCTAGGATTCCCGTAAACTTCAAATCTACTTATCTTAGCGACACTGAAAATCTTTGGAAGTATTGTTTGCGATGCAAGGCCTGCAATATGGACAAATACGGCCTCTGAATCTGTGTACGCTTCATGTACAATGCACTTCATCTCCGATCTATCAAGATAAAATTGGAAAGTTAACGTGTTTGGCTCATTAACTTCTACCATTTTACTCATCTCCTGTATTAATTTCTTGTATTCCTCTATTTTGCCATCTTCTATGATGAACCCCGCTCTGAATTGAATCTGATTATTTTTCATGATGCCCACTCTTTCTTTTTCTATCTACCTTTAATATGAAGTCTCTTTCTATCTACCTTAGATATAGAGACCCAGATTTAAGCGTCTTGTCTTCAACCTGCGAATAACATCTAATTTTGCATGCATGATTTAGGAGCAAATGTAGCATGAAGTACAGCACACCAAGCTAAGAATGCTAAGATTGTCAATATAGCCGCGGTCTTTCATCCCTTTTGAATTCCTAAGAGAATCTCGCATGAAGGACAACTAAAAGCGACGTATTCTTCATCGTCCTCCCCAGTGAATCTTTCAGTCTTGATTTCCTGGGATGAAATGTCTCGTTTACAATGTGGACATTTTACCATATTATTTCCTATACGATAGGAGAGGCTTAAACTTAATGTTGTATGTGCTTATCTACTATGAGAAAACAGTTGTAAGTAATTTTCCGAGTATAATTTTTACTTTTCAATATATTTCCCTTGATTGGTTCACCGGGACAGAAAACCCGTGGTATGTCTTATGCCATACCTGTGGTCTAAACAGTTATAGTGCGGTAATTTATTACGCAAGACAGTACAACATTACAATTCTTTTATAATATACAGAACAAGCGATTATATGAAAAAAGTTCTTATTGTCTTGCCGTCTCACGATCAGTTAGGTAACACAGAAGAGAAAACTGGATTTTGGCTAGAAGAATTCAATAGTCCTTATTATGAATTTATTGATAATGGGTACGAAGTAACTATTGCTTCTCCCAAGGGCGGAAAGCCCCCAGCCGATCCAAAGAACGCTCAGAAAGGGAACCAGATTGAGTCTACACAACGCTTTGAAAAAGATAAATTAGCTCAGAAAAAGCTAGAAAATACAATGGTTTTAAGCCAAGTTTCAGCAAGTAACTATGATACACTGTTTCTGCCAGGTGGTCACGGAGCCAAGTGGGATCTGTCAGCCAACAAAAATATGAAAAAATTGGTTGAAGATTTTTACTCTGATAAGAAAATTATTAGCGCTGTACTCCATGGTCCAGCAGGACTATTACAGGCAACAGATCAAAATGGAAATTCAATATTGAAGAATAAAAAAATAACTAGATTCACAAGTGACGAAGAGTCTACTGTAGGAATAACTAAAGTAGTCCCCCTCTTCACTGGAGGACCGTTTAAGAGAATTGGGTGGTAAATTTGAAAGAGGTCAAGATTTTAAACCATTCGTAGTAAGCGATGGACAATTAATAACAGGCCAAAATCCCAAATCTTCATTACTTGCTGCTGAAAAAGTGGTAGAAATATTGGGAACCTAAGGCCTCGGTGAACTAGAAAGGAGAGAGTCACGTGAGTCTTGAGAAGAATCCTAGCACCGGTAAAGTCCTCGAACTTTTCGGACCAACTGTGGAATTTCTGACTTCGCCCCAGAATGCACAGAGTGACTTCTGCGTGCTCAAAGGTACGATCCCACCAAGTGTCTCTGTTTCTCTTCACTCTCATGCCGATACAGAGGATTTTCTCGTCTCTGGCGAGCTAGAGGGTTTGAGGCACGACATCAAGGATTACACATGGACGAGAGCGAAAACTGGCGATTACATCCATGTGCCATCTAATGCACGGCATGCTTGGCGCAACGACTCCAGCACACCTACTGTCGTTCTCATCATCACGACCAAGAAACTCGGTGAATTCTTTCAGGAGACGGAAGACCAGAGACGAGCATCCATCTGCCTGTGACGGACCGAAGATCTTTCGCGTTTCGCAGAGATCGGCGCAAGACATGGCTATTGGAACGCCTCCCCTGAGGAGAATGCTTTAGTCGGCATACGTCTGAGTTTCTAAATGGTCTATTTCCATCTTCAGTTATCATTTCTCCACGAACAATAAATATTATAGAAAGCGTTGTAGCACAATATCCATAAAAAGAGGCGGCTCATGGTTTATTTTTTTACTATTTTCAAGGGTATGTGTTTCTATGCCATTAAGGATGTCTTCTCTAAGGTATCGTTTGTAAAGATCAATCCTCATTTCCATAGTAATAGGTTTTTGTGATGAAACAATACGTATTTTGAGCAGATAATCTTCTCTTAGTACACGTTAAGAGGAAAAAGAGTGCCTTATTAAACTGAAGGCTTTAGAGTAAATTTCATTAATCCATCTCCTGTCTGTCCACTTTTGGTGACTTGTTGGGCAATCTCCATTACGACTGGTTTTGGTATCATAAAGTGAACTACATCCTTCGTACTATTGGTAGGATCTATCATTAGATTCTTCGTAACATTCATACCATTTATGGTTCCTACATACGATCCAGAGGAAAGCTCAGATGGCTTTGGAAGATTGACCTCTTGATGCACCATTATCTTGTTGGCTTCTAATCTTGTTACATTCCAATCAAAAGGCATGGTAAATTGCATTTCCTTTGTACTTGGATCAAAACTAAAATTTTTCAGTTCATCATAATATGAGATAATCTGAACTGGGATTGGTTTCCTACTGCTATTATCATCATCACCCATTGATACCTGCTGATTTTCTACAGCGCCTATACTTAGCCACCCATCGTATTCTGGCTGTTTATCATCAGGAATAAATGACCTATCGTAATCAATTGTTGTTACTCTTACTATGAAATGATACAAACCTCCCTCAGAGAATATAGGACCTGTTGCGATTACCGGATTTCTGTCAGTTCCAGTGAATGCCTGCAGAATAGGATCAGGCTCCCCATAAACTGTTATGCTCTCTGCGTCACTTGGTTTCATCTCTATTTTCAAATCTCCTTTATGATCGTGAAACCAGTCAGAAAGTAACTTTTTGCCGTCTTTCTCAATTGTAATATAGTAAGTTACATGTTTAAATCCCTCTTTAGTAGCTGGATCATATAGCTTAAACTGGATGATTGGCTTTTGACTTTGGTTCTCTAATGTTTCAGTTGTAACTACTGGAGGCATCATCTTTATTATTAGATCTGTTGTTCTATCACCAAATGATGCTGAAAGTTGTTCTTGAAATAGACCATCGGCATTAACAGACTTCGGGTATATTAATGCACCAGTGACAACAAAAAATAGAACAAAAATTAACGCAAATCTAAAAACTGATCCATGCATATCAACTACTAAGTTAGTTCTTCTTTCATCTTTCATATCGAGGTAAAACTTGCTTTATTTATTCGCTTTAATCTATATAATAGTTAAAGAGCCAAATTCTAGGCATTAAAGATAATGTAATTTCCTGGTTGTTATGAACCACCTAAAACTAATGCGATTTTTAACTTATACATCCGTCCATCTTTGAAAATTGTTGGATCCAGTCGGAAATTAAGCAAAGATAGACAGAATGTCAGCTTCTGTTCAAATCGATTCTTTTTCTTTCCCAGGGTTCTCGAGCGACAGCTGTTTCAAGGATTTGAATCATTTATTACCAATTCATCTCATCCTGCAGATGTAGCCCGTGTGATTCTAAATGCAGTAGATTCACCAAGCCCTGAATTAAGATATCTAGTAGGTAAAGACGCCGAATCACTCTTCAAAGCACGAAAGGAATTGTCAGACAGAGAACTGGAGCGGTGGGTACGAGCAAGTTTTATGGAAGAGAAAGGTTTCGTGCGTCAATGATTCTGTGCATATGGCAGATCAAAAAGTCGCAGTCGTAACGGGCGGCAGTTCTGGTATTTGACGGGCAACCGTTTCTTATTTAGCTTTTCCTTTTGGATGTCATTTCATATCTCTGCTTTCTGACCAGTTGTCAGTCGTATTATGGATGTCTCCATCTAATGTAATTCAGCTACATTAACAGACGTATAATAAAAAGTATCTATCCTAGCATAAAGGTACGTATGTATGTGTCTAACTAATTTTACTACCAAGTCTCTTTATCAATATAAATATCGATTTGCTATTTGCGAATCATGTTTTTGGTGTCCAACTGTATTTCTTAAATCATTAATAAAACAAGAGTAGGAAGAATATGTTTACTAACGTTGGGGAACTTAAGTTGAATCGAGACAATATTAGTGCATTAGTAATGGCAATGATAGTAGTAGTTTCTGTTGTCGTTGGTTTTGCAATATATTTCAACAATCCTAGCCTTAATCAGGCTTGGTCAGTACAACAACAAAAAGATAAAGGCTTGGTCGTTGAAAAAAACTATACCAATGTGAAAGATGCTGTCCAAAGATTTGGAATAACTTATCCAGTAATACTAGATAGTGACCATGGAACTTGGAATGCATATGGAAATAATTATTGGCCTAGATATTACTTGATTGATACTCAAGGAAATATAAGATACGATCACATAGGCGAAGGCAGTTATGATCAAATTGAAAAATCAATTCAGTCACTACTTGCTGAACGCGCTGCTCTTATAGGCGCAAAAGAGATAAGCTTCAAAACAAAACCTACTACAGTAATTAAACCAGGAAGTCTGTATTATGTAGATTTAAGACAGAACATGACACCGGAAATATACATAGGGTATAATACAGCCAGAACTCCACTTGGAAATCCTGAAGGCTTCAAACCAGATCAGACAGTTTCATACTCCATCCCATCAACTACAAATTTTAAACCTCACATTGTATACCTTCAAGGCAAGTGGAAAAACAATCCTGATAATATTGAATTACAAAATGTTACTGGGCGCATTGTTTTGACATACTATGCAAAGTCTGTAAATATAATAGCAGGAGGAAAGGGTGGAGGAGTTGTTTTTAATGACGAAGGAATAGAAGGAGCAGCAACAGCATTAACATCGAATAATTCACTGGGCGTGGATTTATCATCTGTTGGTAGTTTCAGAATTGACGGACAAAGGCTGTATAATTTAGCTATACGTAACAATTACACTGCTCATAGTATTGTAATCGATGTTAAAGGAAAAGGGTTTCAATTCTATACCTTTACTTTCGGGTAGATGGCAAAGATATTGCGACAATATCAAGACCTAATTAATAGGAATTAGCTTTTTTCCGCCGCCACCCTAAGCCATATCCAGGTCAAGGTGTTGTTTATAGCATCAAGATTCATAGGAAATGAGCAGTTGGAAAATAAATAGGATGAAGGATTGGCCTTTGCTCATTGCATACAACTAGCCATAGCCTGATTATCAATTATACAGTTTGCTGCCATCCTCGCGCTTGATAAAGAGCCTCCTGTGATAAACTCTATTGCTTGACTTGAATTCATTGATGTACCCTGAGAGCCCATATTTAATAATGACAGCTGTATCTCTGCTAGGTTTATTTGACGAAGTGCTGCTATTGTATCTCCTTTCGTTATTAACTCATCGGCAGCCTTTAAATGAAATCTTGTTGATTCCAACATTGGAGTTGTCATGTTTCCAGCGCTGGGCGCTTGTGCAGTAGCTTGAGAAATAATGGCAGTAAACTCGCTGCTAGACACTGATATCATAATGCCTATCAGTAACACCGCTATCACAAATTCAAAGTAACTTTCTAAAGTCTGAGCCATATAATATCCATATAAATGGATCATAGTTTTAAGATTTCTCTTTTGTGCTGGAGTTGATAATGGACTTATTTGGCCATCTGTATTGATAATACTCTCAAATCGCGCCGTCAAACGTAGAAGATGTCAGAGCGCTAGTGGAAAAGACCGTCAAGGAATACAGAGGGCTTGATTATGCATTTAAAAATGCTGGTATAGTAGAGGTAAAGACACCGCTAGCAGAACAGACATCAAATATGTTTGTCAGATCATGAACGTAAATGTCAAAGGCGTCTGGCTATGTATGAAGTATGAGATTCCACAGATGCTTAAAAACAAAGAAGGAGGATCTATAGTAAATATGTCTTCTATAGTTGGCGTGATGGGATTGCCACAAATACCAATTTATACCGCAAGCAAACATGCTGTGCTCGGACTAACCAAGTCAGCTACAGTAGAATATGCCAAGTCTGGAATTCGAATAAATGCAATCGCTCCAGGTACAGTTGATACAGATCCCCAAAGAATTGGTAATGAACGAGCAGCTCAAGACTAAGAGGGGCTAATAGAATCATTAAAGTTAATGCATCCAATAGGAAGTAGAGCTTCACAAATATCATAGTATCAACACCTATGATTCAAATAAGTCAAACAAGTCAAATAAACAACACAGAAAACCAAAATGAAGATGAAAAGAAAAATGAAAACATAGTGAATGGTGTAAGCGTTACCGGACTCTACAAATGGACAAAAGATATTCCTATGGGTAAAGCAGAGTTAAGTAAGATAAAAGCATTCTGCAATATTAAGATACAAAATACAAAATACAAGAATAAAAAATAGGAAAAATTCTGGGGATATCGATTTGTCGAATTGTGGTTGCTTAACTCCATACTATGCCACATCAGTCAATCCTGGACTTTGGCCTGTAGCGTTAGTACCTAATGCTGGTTCCGCTTTGTTTTCTATTGTAGTTAATCCTTTTTCACTCAACACTTGATCGAGTAATGCAAGGTCATATATTCCAGAGATTTGGCCGCTCTTGGCCTTTTGCTAGAAATCCCAATTCATATGCATCATTGGCGGATTGAAAGAGTGATAACTTAATTGGATCGTTCGTAAATTCTAGCCTTGTGAGTGCCTCAGTGAGTACATCTTCTGGTATGTTCTGACCTGTTAGCTTTTGGAGCTCTGTATTGAAAACAGTTGGAACCTCATCCTTGTGTTCATTAATCCATTGTGTTTCGTTAACGTGAGCTGTTAACAACCTTTTAATCACATCTGGATTATCCTTTAGATAGCTAGGGCTCACAATTAGGTGTGCTGTCACGAATTTTCCTTCTGGCGGCCACAAGTCTCGTTCATCTACAAATATTTTTCCACCGGCTTCATTTACTAGTCGTGTAGCCCATGGTTCAGGCACCCAAGCTCCATCTATCTCTTTTTTCAGGAATGTAGTTAATATGTCTGCATTGGCTATAGGTAGAACTGTAACATTTCCTCCATTCTCCACTGTATTAAATCCATTGTCAGTCGGATATTTCCGTAACGCTACATCCTGTGTGTTACCAAGCTGAGGAGAAGCAAATTTTTTACCTCCTAAATCTTGCACAGAGTTAATTCCCGAATCATTTCTGACTACGAATGACGCGCCTGCACTGGTAGCGCCGGCAATTACTCTCACGGCTTGTCCATCAGAAACTACGTATCCGTTGATTGCTGGATTTGGTCCAATGTATGACGCATCGAGTCGGGACCTGCATTGAATACAAAAGTCTCAAGAATAACATTGTCTCCCAACGTTTTCTGAAAACTTCCATCTCCTATTCCAATTACCCCTTGTGCATGATTTATGTTCGGAAAGTATCCTAGTCTTAAGGTTTCTTTTTGCGCCTGCGCAAATGCAGTGTACATAATGCTTGCATTGAGTAGCATTACACCTACTACTAAGACAACTGATACAGTTAGTAATGGATTACCCATCACAAATTTTCTTGTTGACATATTTAGTATTCACAACAACGTTATGAGCTACATATTACTGCTCTTAAATACGCACTATACTAGCTTTATGCGCAGTAATGGAATAAATGTGTCAAAATAGGATACTTGGGAAGAAGAAGGTCTAGGCATATGCAATTCTGTATTGTGCAATAAAAGCAATTTACCTGCATATTGTTTGACAGATTTGACAGGGTAGTACTCTCAAAGTTAGAAGACAGAGTACAAGATTAATGGAGATTAGATTAAGGTATCACGCGTTAGTCATTAGGATCATGCCTTCCGATAAGTATGAAAAGAAAAAGTGTTTGAGTATTTTGTTCAGATCGCATAATGCACTTCGATTGAGTAACAATGAAGAATGGTTATCGACGTCCAGTCGTACCTTCTTTAGATGTTAATACATTTCAGTGCTAGTTCTGGATGACTTTTCATAATCGCACATTATAATACCACTGTAAGATATCCTTTAATGTATTTGTGGACATAATACGAATATGTTATTCTATAAGGTAGATTTCAAGCAACAATTGACAATATTGCAGCTGCTCGAGGAGGACAAGGGGGGTTAAGATATGACAAGCTATTCCTCTCCTGATCCAGGAGAAAACAAGCCCCCTGTACTTAACTCTATCGAGATCGATGAGCTCCTTTCAATGACGCTTATCGCGAACCTAGCCACAATAGATGAAGACGGAGGTGTACATCTTCTTCCTATGTGGTTCCTGCGGATGGAGAACGACATTTGTATTCCCACCTCCAGTCACACACATAAGTACAGGAACCTGCGGGCTAGGCCCTGCGCATCCGTGATGATTGATGTCTCGAAGGCCGGACTGAATTTCAAAGGAGCGCTCATTAAGGGCCAGGTAGAACTCGTAGAGGGAAAAGAGGCACAGCGGATCAATCGCTCCATTCATTTGAAATATGTAACGCCAGAAGCGCTGAGCGAGTCTAGTGTAGCCTCCTACCTTTCGAAAGGTGATGATGTAACTTTGAAAGTCCATATGGATCGCTTGATTAGCTGGAATCTATCTGACTCTAAGGCCGGACAAGCACTTCGTGTCTGAGGATGGTTCCATACACTCGACGGATAGAGCGAAGCAGAAACCGCATTCATGATGTCCCTCTTTCGATTATCCGTGCCTTTTGGAGATCTGTATTGAAGAATTAAGCCGATTCGGACGAAATTGGAGCCTTACCAAATTATAGGATCAGACACACAGATATATATTCAAGAAGATTCAATCCATGTCTTCATCATCAAAAACACCATATTGCTCAGTAAACTCCCTGAATAGTTGATACTTTATAAGATATCGTTCTCCACTATTCAATAATCGGGCCAGGGTTCTGACCGCTTCAAGTATATTTGGACCATTGCTTAGCATCACACATTCTGCTCGCCGTCCCATTATTAGTGCATCTGCTATTTCTGGGCGACTTCGAAGGCCACTTTCAGTTAGGCTTTCTAGTATTTGTGTGGCCAAGACAACAGGGATATGTGCAGCTTCACATAAACAGAGAATATCTTCTTGAATGAATGCCAAATTCTCAAATCCCACCTCAACAGCCAAATCGCCTCGTGCGATTAATACTGCAAATTTTGGCAGGTCAAGTCCAGCAATTAGTGTCCTCCCTAAATTGTGAACAGAATCTGATGTTTCGATCTTTGCAACTATGCCCATATCTGCACGATTTCGTCTTGTTAACTCTTTGTGCAGATCATAGATGTCCTGCGGTCCGTGTACAAAACTTAGTCCCACCATGTCTGCATGCTTAACTATAAAGTCCAAATTTTTGATATCCTCTTGTGTTAACGCAGGGGTATTTATACCTGAATCTGGAAAGTTCATACCTTTGTTGGATTTTATTTTGGCTATTATGCCATGAGGCGATACGATCTCTAATTCAAGATACTCCTCATTTGACGACCTCACAATTGCTTCAATTTTTCCGTCGTCTATGAACACTCTGTGACCAACCTTTACTTGATCAAGGATATGCGGATACGTGCAACTGATACTTGAAGGATCATCGCCAAAGCGGCTGCTATCTCCGGCACGACCTAACCTTGTATCTCGATAAAGGCGGAGGATATTCCCAGCTTCTACACTTAATTCAATTGGCTGTGGTTTCGTAACCCCGACGGTAAATGAGCACTTACGATCGTTATCTGAATCATTTATTTGACATTCCAGTTTTATACCCTCCCTTAGAAAAGCAGTGTGTTCCAGTCCTATTCGCACTCTAGTAGGACTGATTCGTTCAAGTACCGTGAAATTACGTGGACGTCCATCCCGTGCATCCTTGAATGTTATCTTTTGACCGATCCTTAGGCTCCCTAGCCCACCATAATTAATCTTTGATATAGCTATAACGAAATTTGATGATGTTGCTCTTTCCAAATTCAATACTTCTGTCTCTCTTGCCTCACCATCTAAGAATCCTTCTACGAGACGAATAGGACGACCGTGAATGTCTTTAGGAGAAGAAATTTGTAGGGGTCGAACTTTAAGCTCCATAGGACCTGTCCGAATTTTTGGGCCTCCTAGATCCATCAAGATCTTACATCTTCGTTCCTCAACCCCTTTCCCATTTTGAACTAAGTGTTCTTCTACACCGCGCAGGGTTTCAACTAGTAATTTCCATTCTCTGGCTGTGTTATGAGCACAATTTATACGAGCAATATCCATCCCATTTTCCAGTAGCTGCTTGATCAATTCATATTGATAGATATCAGAAGAATCAAGTGTTACCATTATGTGTGTCTTTCTTTCTTTAGGCATCAAACCAAACATTAATTTACTACGCATTATCATGATCAATCTTCCACTTTGAGGATCGATTTTACGTAAACTACCAGTATTAACTGGCTTGATTCCAAAATGTTTGAGAACCTGTTCGATAGTAAATAGTACACTACTTTCCGACATTGCTAAAGAAGTAAGACCCTCCTCAGCTAGTCTTATTTGTAAACCTGATAAATTCTGTTCTCTTAATACTAAATAACATAGAAGATTATCAAGGCTGCGTATCTGATCATCTTCATTTTCATTTTCTTTTAGCGTAAAGAGAAACTTATTATGTGCTTTTTGTGCACGTTCTAAAATATTGAGGTATATCTTGTTGAGCTTTTCGCCAAGAGCCTCAAATTCTTTCAGCTTATGAGTATCATCTAATTTCTTGCAATTCTCTATGGTCGTCATCATTCAATCGGCTCATTGAAGAGATTCTGAAGTCTATTGCTGTTTAGGATTGGAATATAGGAAGGCTTGAATTTGATCGGATAACGTAGATCTAAAATCTCTAATATCCAATATGTACTATTAGTTTGTACATTTTTCCTTTCTAGCCTGAATATTGTGTTTCTCACTCCACAAGTAATTTGGTTGTAATGTCTTTTACTGCAATCGATTTCACATTGACAAATTCCCTTATGCCAAATTCTGATAACTCTCTTCCAATACCTGAATATTTTACTCCGCCGAATGGCAATCTGGGATCAGACCTCACCATTTCATTTATTTTGACAACTCCAGTTTGAATCTCTCGGGCAATCTTAAGCCCTTTTTCAAAACTGCTAGTCCATATGCTAGCACCTAATCCAAATTCCGAATTGTTTGCCTCCATAATAGCTTCAGCTTCATTTTCCACTATAACGATGGGCGCAGCCGGACCGAATACTTCTTCTCTTAAGATATCCATTTCATGATTTACGTTAGATATTACAGTTGGTTGATAATAATAACCGCTACCATCAATTATGTCACCACCTAGCAATATTTCTGCATGTTTTAACTTCGAGTCATCAACTTGTTTAATTAGTGCTTGCCGTTGACTGTCTCTAACCAATGGTCCTACGGTGGTTTTCTTATCCATAGGATCTCCTACTATTTCTTCTTCGACGTTTTGTACAAATAATTTTGTAAATTTATCTGCTATTTCCTTCATTACTATAAACCTCTTTGCCGCAATACAACTTTGACCAGTATTTAACAATCTCGAATGAACTGCTTGGGGTACGGTATGATTTAGATCAGCATCTTCTAAGACAATAAACGGGTCGCTTCCTCCTAACTCTAATACAAATTTCTTTAAACCTCTGGCTGCAATCTCTGCGACCCTTTTTCCGGTACTAACACTTCCTGTCACCGATACTGCATCAATCTTAGACTGAACAAGAGCTTCACCTGCTCTGTAATCACCAATGACTATTTGAAACACGTTTTCAGGAAATCCCGCATCAGTTATTGAATCCCTGATATTTAGAGAAGAGCCTATACATACACTCGAATGCTTTAGGATTGCCACATTTCCTGCAATTAAGGTTGGCACCACAAATCGCATAACCTGCCAAAATGGAAAGTTCCAAGGCATAATACCTATCACAATTCCGAGAGGTTCAAATGAAACAAAGCTCTTGCGAAATTCGGTAGGTATTATCTGATCTTGAAGGAACGATTCAGCGTTTTCACAATAATACTCACATAACCATACGCACTTTTCGATTTCTGCATATGACTGAGCCATGGGCTTTCCCATTTCTTGTGTAATAATCTTGGAATACTGGTCTCTGTTCCTATTCAATACCCTCGCCAAACTTCT
>Ga0105091_10000335_pt1 | contig 19352 bp, 15 predicted proteins | sample PPLLak1March2015_FD_87022 | JGI IMG/M metagenome (GOLD analysis project Ga0105091, IMG submission 87022) | Freshwater sediment microbial communities from Prairie Pothole Lake near Jamestown, North Dakota, USA - PPLs Lake P7 Core (1) Depth... | ecosystem: Environmental > Aquatic > Freshwater >... | reverse complement strand
GTAGCGGACTTAAATGAAATTGCCGGGCGGGTCTATCCCGCCCGCCGTCGCACTCAGAACCTCGTGGGCGGAGCCTCGCCGATTCAAGCCACTAATTTCTCGATCGGGTTTGTCACCCTGGAGCCCCGCGGCGGGCAAGTTCCCTGGCACAACCAGGACCAGGAAGAAGTCTATTTTGTCGTCGACGGCACCGGCGAGATGTGTCTTGGAGAAGAACGCCGCATCGTGCAAACCGGCCAGGCGGTGTTTATTCCGCCGCGAGTCTTTCACCAGATGACCAACGTGGGTGACACTCCGCTGAAAATGATCTACTGTTATGGACCGGCTGGGGATGTCGCGCATTGGAAACAAGAACTGGAAGGAACTCTTCCCCGGGCCGGGGAGCAAGCTCCCCCGCTGCCACCGGGGGCTTGGCCGCAATGCACAGCCAAACCGCCGCAAGGAGACAACTGACCAAAATGCACAGTACCAAAACGCACCGCGTCGGCATCATCATGAATGGGGTAACCGGCCGGATGGGAACCAACCAGCATCTCATCCGTTCGATCCTCGCCATCATCAAATCAGGCGGAGTGCGGCTGAACGATGACGAGGCGATCGTGCCCGATCCGGTGCTGGTGGGACGCAACGCCACCAAGCTACAGAAGCTGGCCGAGTCCACAGGTCTTTCCAAGTGGAGCACCGACCTGGACGCAGTGCTCTCGGACCCGTCCAACACCGTCTACTTTGATGCCCAGACAACCAGTTTGAGGGTATCCTCCGTCACAAAGGCCATCTCCGCCGGCAAGCATGTCTACTGCGAGAAGCCGACAGCCGGTTCCACAGACGAGGCTTACGGACTCTACGTTCAAGCCAAGCGCGCCGGCGTCAAGAACGGCGTCGTGCAGGACAAACTCTGGCTGCCCGGACTGGTGAAACTGAAGACGGTGATGAACAGCGGCTTCTTCGGCAGGATTCTGTCGGTTCGCGGTGAGTTCGGCTACTGGGTTTTCGAGGGGGACACGGTCAACCCTCAGCGTCCGTCGTGGAACTACCGCAAAGGAGAGGGGGGAGGAATCATCCTGGACATGTTCGCACACTGGCGATACGTCCTCGACAACCTCTTCGGCCCGGTCAAATCGGTCTCCTGCCTGGGCGCCACTCATATCCCGGAGCGCTGGGACGAAAAGGGGAAGCCTTACGCCAGCGACGCCGACGACTCGGCTTACGCCACATTCCAGCTCGAGGGCGGCGTCGTCGCACACTTTAACTCGTCATGGGCGGTCCGGGTTCGCCGTGACGACCTGCTGACGATTCAAGTGGACGGGACCAAAGGATCCGCTGTCTGCGGGCTCCGCCAGTGCTGGGTTCAGCCCTACAGCGCCACGCCTCGGCCCGTCTGGAACCCGGATGTCGACAATCCCATCAACTTTCAGACCGCCTGGACACCCGTCCCCGATTACCAGACATACGACAACGCGTTCAAGATCCAGTGGGAGTTGTTCCTGCGCCACATCGTCACGGGCGAACCGTTCCGATGGGATCTTCGCGAAGGTGCCAAAGGGGTCCAACTGGCCGAAAAGGCCCTTGAATCCTGTCAAAAACACTGCTGGGTGGACATTCCGGACCTGGGGTAGGCCACGGACTACACGGATTTCACAGTCGAATCCTGTGATCCGTGAAATCCGGGCTAGCTCTGACAGGCGATCAGACCTCAGACGCAGCCACCATCTCGATCCTCGCCTCACCAGTCTTTTGCGCTTCCAAGATGAGCGTTCGGCCCAGCAGAAGGTCCAGCGAGTTCATCTGACGCCGGATTTCCCGGTTCGCCACCCTCTGGCGCTCGTCGGTCTCTTTTCGCATCGTCCGGATCGCATAAAGCCGCAGCAGGGGATACAAAGGAAGAAGTGCGGCCGAAGAGCGCCTCCACAGGTCGGTCGTCACCAGACGAATCTGGAAACCTGAGGAGTGAAGCAGGTAGCGCACCTGGTAAAACGTCATCGGGTTGATATGGTCAAAGACCGGCAGGTGGCTGAATTCGTTGATGGGTCGCACGCAGAGCGAGTAAAAACCCGAGAGGAAATACTTCAGCCGGGATGCAAGGTTCAGGATGTTCGGCGTGGACAGGATGAGGCGCCCGCCCGGCTTCAGGATCCGGTTGCATTCACGGGCGAACTGATACGGGTCCTGAAGGTGCTCAATCCCCTCGAGGCATGCCACATAGTCAAATTCGCCGTCCGTCGCATCCAGCCGGTGGTTCATATCCATGTAACGGCACTCTATGCCGGCCACCTTGAAGAATCGTGGGTCGATGTCACCGGCAACCACAGTGAAACCGAGCTCCCGGGCCGAAAAGGAAAAGGCCCCTTCGCCTGCGGGCAAATCAAGAAGCTTCCCCTTCGGCAGGTCGGAAACCAGCCTGAGCACGCGGAGAAACGTCTTCCCGTGGGCAATGATCTGGAAGCCCGTCGGAATGCGGAGGGCGGCCGGAGGACTGTTCGGCGTGGCTGTCGCTGTTCCCACTCGAATCACTCTCCTCGTAGCTTGGACCTGAGCAATTGGTTAAGTAGCTGCGGGTTGGCCTGTCCCTTGGTCTCCCGCATCACCTGCCCGACGAAGAAGCCGAGAAGCCCCTCCTTGCCACCCCGGTATGCCTCGACCTGCTTGGGATTAGCATCCAGGACACGGCTCACCACAGCCTCCAGCGCTGCTTCGTCGTTAATCTGCCTGAGGCCGAGCTCGGCGATGACGGCGCCGGGTGATTTCTGCGTGGCGTACATCTTGTCGAACACTTCCTTGGCCATCTTCCCACTGATCGCACCACTCTCCACCATTGAAACCAGCTCGGCAAGCGCCGACGGAGCGATTGGGGCCTGCTCGATCGGACGATCATCTCGCTTCAGGTAACGTGTCAGCTCCCCGATCATCCAGTTGAATACCGGTCTCGGTTTCCGGCACGCTTTGGCGGCAGTCTCGAAGTAATCAGCGAACTCCCTGGTTTGAGTCACCTGCATCGCCTCGTCGTCCGAAAGCGCGTACTCGGCCACAATGCGCGCGCGCCGAGTCTCGGGAAGTTCCGGCACTTCGCTCACCAGTTGCTCCAACCAAGTCTGGTCAATCACGACCGGCAACAGGTCGGGGTCCGGAAAATAGCGGTAGTCGTGCGCTTCCTCTTTTGACCTCATCGCGATTGTCTTGCCAAGATCGTCGTTCCAGAGTCTTGTCTCCTGGACGATTCTGCCGCCCGACTCGATGACGCGGATCTGCCTCTCGATTTCGTAGTCCAAGGCCTTCTGAAGAAAGCGAAATGAGTTGAGGTTCTTTACCTCGACCTTCGTCCCGTACTTTTCCGCTCCGACAGGCCGAACGGAAACGTTGGCATCACAGCGCAGGCTTCCCTCCTCCATGTTCCCGTCGCAGACGCCGAGGTAGAGGAGAGTTCGACGCAGGCAAACGAGATAGTCGTACGCCTCCTGCGAGGACCTGAGGTCGGCGTCGGACACGATCTCAATCAGCGGGACACCGGTTCGGTTCAAGTCGACGTATGTATCGTCCCCCGGGACATGAATCGATTTCCCGGCATCCTCCTCGAGGTGGACGCGAATAATCCGAAACGTCTTCGGCCGATAGTTTGCAATCTGACCGGTTGATTGCCGCTCCCCCGTCAACAGCGTCACCTTCCCGTAGGACGCCAAAGGGAGGTCAAACTGAGAAATCTGATAGCCCTTCGGCAGGTCGGGATAAAAGTAATTCTTGCGAGCAAATACGGACTCGACGTTTATGCGGCACCCCAGGGCCACACCCGCCTTGACAGCCATTGCCACGGCCTCGCGATTCAGCACCGGCAGAGCGCCCGGCAGCCCGAGACAAACCGGGCAGGTGTTGGAATTCGGTGAGGAGCCGAACTGTGTACTGCATCCGCAGAAAATCTTGCTCCGAGTCAGAAGCTGCGCGTGTACTTCGAGTCCAATGACCGGTTCAAATTCCATCTCGATTTCTCTCTAGATTATTTTGCTGGCGCGGAACACGAGCCGCCGACTCAAACAGGAAGCAGGTCCAAAAGAGCGCCAAGGGACCTCGGGTCCTCGCCTGGGAACTCAATCCAATGCATTTCCGGATCGCGACGAAACCAGGTCAGCTGCCTCTTTGCGTAACGCCTGGTATCGCGGGCAGTCCGTTCTCGTGCTTCTTCGATCGTCATCCAGCCGCCGAGGAGCGAGACAACATGCCGGTAGCCCAGTGCCTCGAAGCCCTTGATATCGGGTTGAAAACCCTGACGGAGAAGCCCTTCGACTTCCTCGACCAGACCGCTTTCGAACATCCGGTCGACGCGGCGGTTGATTCTAGCATACAGCTCGGATCGGGGTAAATTGAGGCCCAGCTTGACGATTTGAAATCCCTCGAGGGGCTCACGGTGCGGCTGCAGGGAGGTAATTGGCTGCCCGGTTGCCAGGTAGATCTCGAGCGCGCGCACAATCCGGATTCGGTCCGCCGGCTGGATTTTTGTCGCGGCGGCCGGATCACGGCGCTGAAGAAAACGATGGAGCCAGGGGGTACCTTTGCGGTCGGCGATTCGATGCAAACGATTCCGCAGCGCTTCTGAACGGCCGGGGCCTTCGAAGACGCCGTCGAGCAAGGCTCCCAGGTACAATCCTGTGCCGCCCACAACGACAGGCACGCGGCCGCGAGAAGCGATCTCAGCGCAGACTTGCCGGGCTTCGATCATGTAACGACCAGCGCTGTAGACCTCGTCCGGCTCGAGGACGTCGTACAAATGGTGCGGCACGAGCGCCCGCTCCTCTGCCGACGGCTTTGCGGTACCGATATCGAGACGCCTGTACAACTGCATCGAGTCGCAGTTGACGATTTCACCATTGAGCGCCATCGCCGCGGCGATGGCCAAGGCGCTCTTCCCGGATGCGGTGGGACCTGCGACTGCGATCAGCCGATTCTTCGGACCCCCAGGAGAGGAGATCAAGGCTCCCTCACCAATCGAATGTCCGAATAGTAGTGGTCCAGGATGTCTTCATAACTGCGGCCGCGGGTCGCCAGGTTGACCGCCCCGAACTGGCAAAGCCCGACTCCATGTCCCCAGCCCCGGCCCGCCACTTCGACCTCGCGCACATAGCCGTCCTTATCCCGCACAGGTTTTAGACTCGTGATCAAATTGCTGCGCAGTCCCAGCACGGTGCGTATCTGGTTGCCTCTCAGAAGTGCTTCGCCCTTGCTCCCCTCGAGCTTCATTTCAACGATGCGTCCGGAGACCCCGCGCTTGATCGTCGTCAGTTTTTTCAGCCGGCCGAAGCTCGAGGACCGGTTCAAGTTCGCCTCAATTCTTGATCCCGCGGTTCGGACCTCCCAGGAGTAGAAGGGGCTCGATTCATCAGAGCACTTGGCGCCGCCTTTCAAATAGGGGCATTGCGTGCTACGAAAAACGGCTTCGTACGACTCCGTCTGGCCACCGCACGTCGACGAATATACCGCCAGAATGGGCTTGTTGCGGTACACCGCCACGACGCCACTCGTTTCTTCAATTGCACGATCGGCCAACTCGTGTTCGCCCCTGATGCCGGTGTAGACCTGCGAGCGCTCGTCGGCGTACATGTCGAAACCCCGTTTGCCGAAAGCGCCAAGGTGATAGCGGGCAAACGTTCGCGCGGCGACCGTCTGGGCCTTCAGCGCCTCTGTCTGTGGGAATCGTGAGGGATGCAGTTCATTCGGCACCGTTCCCCGAAGGTACTCTTCCAGATCGATCTCGTTGACAACAACCGGAGATCCGAGGGGATTGATGAAGACATCGAAGACCCCTCGGTACCTCCCCCCCTGCAGACCGAGGAACTTGCCTTCGGCCGGCTCGACACGAAACCCAGTGCTCGCTTCGGACGCCCGGCCGGTGCCAGCGCCCTTGAACATCAGGATGGATCGGCCCGCCGACTCAAAACGGAGCAGCTTTCCGAGGCTCGAGTCAGAGATCTCGACAGTCTTGAACCCCTCCCGAAGCAGCAGCCTGATGGTTCGCCCGTGCTTTTTCAGAGGGGGACCAGGCTCCTGCTTCGGTTCCGGAGGCCTGTCGGTGGATTGTCGGGAGGCGGGGGGCTGCTGGGCGGGCGGAGGCAGAGGCGGAGGACGTTTCTTCCCGCCGCAACTCGGAACGGCAACGCCCGCGCACAAGAGCGAGAGGATGAAAACCACAGTCCGTGCCCTTGTCATCACCTCGTGGTCCTTCGCGATTTCGAGTTCTTACGCCGAAGGCGTTACGTAGCAAAGCCCAAGGTTGGCTGCGGTTTTTTGCGACCCACCCTGGGGTACCATGATCCGTAAGTCATCTGCCCTGAAATTGGTTACGTATCGAGCGCAGTACGCAACCCCTTCAGGGTTGAACGCCATACTGCCCTCCGACCCGGGGTAGCCCGCCCAAAGCGCGGGCAACCCCGGGCTTTGCTACGTGACCCCGTTGGGGTCATAAAGACTCGCGACTTCTCACTCCTGCCCTCACTGCCTTCGCATGGCCTCGAGGATCTTCATAGCCAAGGTGAGGACCTCTGTCCCCTGTTCGCCTGTACACGCGGCAAATTGATCATCAGCAGTCGGTTCTCCGCGCACTGCCCTGAGGAACGAAGCCAATTCAAGCTTCAACGGTTCCTGTTTGGCAACCTCGAGCATCCTCTCAACAATCTGCGGACCGGACGGATTCCGGACCAGGCTGTACATCTCGACCTCCTGCTTGAACAGATCGATCGAAATGTAATCGCTCGGCTGAAAGAAGCGCAGCTTCCGAACCTTATCCTTGGATACTCGGCTGGCCGTGAGATTCGCGACGCACCCATCCTCGAATTCCAGCCGGGCGTTCGCGATGTCAATTTTCGGAGTGAGAATCGGAATCCCGACTGCCCTGATGTCTGCCACGGGAGACCGAGTCAGCTGGAGGACCAGGTCGAGATCATGGATCATCAGGTCCAGCACCACATCAATATCAAGGCTTCGAGGGGAGTAGACACCAAGCCGGTGAGACTCAAAAAATCGCGGTGCCGTGCAAAACGGGAGAACGGCTCGAACGGCAGGGTTAAATCGCTCCACGTGGCCGACCCGAAGGACGCATCCGCCGCGCGCCTGCGCACGGACCAGCCGCAGTGCCTCGTCCAAGGTTCGGGAAATCGGCTTTTCGACCAGGACGTTGATCCCGTGATCGAGCAGCTCTTCGCCGATGGCCGCATGCAGTTCGGTTGGTACCGCGAGGCTCACAGCATCGACCCTGTCGAGGATTTCCCGGTAGTCGGAAGCAGCCAGGCATCCATACTTCTCACCTGCCGCGCGGGCTTTTCTCTCGACGATGTCCACCACGGCGGCTAGCCTGACGCCCGGCAGCTGACTGTACACTCGGGCGTGATGCTCCCCGAGTGCCCCTACACCTATGACTGCGGCACGAATCTCGCTCACTGTTACTCCGCTACGACCGTAATGTGGGACTGATCGGCTGACTGGAGGAATGCGGGGTAGTCCAAGATCAGGGTCTTGCCGGCGTCCAGGGCGAGTGCTGACACATTGCACTCCTGGAGAACGGCAAGAGTCTGCAAACCAATGACCGGGACATCGAAGCGCATATCCTGTTTTGGCCTGCTCACCTTCACGACTGTAAGCCGCTGCCCGTCCACGAGTTTCCCGGCTCGACGGATGGTCTCGTCCGTCCCCTCCATTGCCTCGACAGCCACAACCGCCCCATCTTTTACCACAACCGTCTGACCCAGATCCAAGCGTGCGATTTCCCTGGCGACGGATCGGCCGTAGTCGATATCGCGCTGTTCACCCTGGTCTGGAGGGCGACGCGTCAGAACGCCTGCCTGAGGCAGTAGATGCTTCAACAGCAGCGTGGAGTCGACAACCTGGATGCCCTCTTCCTCGATGGCATGGACCACCCCGAGAATCAGTGCCTCGGTGTTCCGGGTGGGCAGGGACATGAACATCCGGATCATTTTCAGGTCGGGCACAGTCTGAAGAAGTCTTCCGAAACCGCGCGGCGACCCGGGCGCGTAAATCCGGGCGTGCTTTACCTGCCCGGCCAGAAGAGCCTTGTCGACTCCTGCTTCTTTGAAGACCCTGAGGAGTTTCCCCAATTGGCCCAGTCCGATCCAGTGCAAATCCGCCCCGGGCTGTCCGGAAACCAATACATCGAGTTCGGGAGAGGCCTCTTCGCGGATGGCGGCAACCGTGAACGGCATGCCCTGACGCAAGGCTTCCCGCACGACCAGCAGCGGAAACGTGCCATTGCCGGCAATGATGCCCAGCCGCTTGATGTCGGTCATGTTGTTCACTGCTGGACGTACACGGACGAACACCGACAGACACGGACCGGTCTGGGAAAACCCCGCAATCCGTCCGTGTGTGTCGGTGTTCGTCCGTGTCCGTCCGTGTTGCTTTTATCTCACGAAGCCGCGCTCGGACGTCTCGGCAAAACGCAGGAGAATCTCGACTTCCTCAGTCAAAGGGCCTTCGTGCCGGATACGGTCAATGGCTTCCTGAAGCCGAAAGCCCTTGCGGAACAGAGTTCGATACGCCTTCTTCAGGGCCGCAATGCAGTCCGCGCTGAATCCTTTACGCTCCAACCCGATGCTGTTGATGTCGTACGTTTTCGCGTCATTCCGGTCCCCGACGGTTTTGACAAACGGGAGCGCGTCCCTGGTTAGCACCGAGTACCCGCCAACAAAGGCGTGAACCCCGATCCTGCAAAACTGATGGACTCCGACGAAAGCGCCCACGGTCGAGTGGTCGCCGATATCGACGTGCCCGGCCAACGTTGCTGCGTTGGCCATGATGACGTGGCTTCCGATATGACAGTCATGCGCGATGTGGACGCCGGTCATCAGGAGGTTATGATTCCCGACCGTGGTCCGGCCCCCTCCGCCGACGGTTCCACGGTTTATTGTCACGAACTCCCGAACCACGTTGTTGTCGCCGATCTCGAGCTCGGTCGGTTCGCCGTGGTACTTGAGATCCTGGGGCGGGGTGCCGATACAGCTGTGACCCGTGAAATGGTTGTTCTTCCCGATTCGGATCGGCCCTTCGAAGACGAGATGCGGCCCTAAACGGTTGCTATCGCCGATGACCACTTGATCGCCAATCACCGTATAGGGGCCGACGGAGATGCCTTTCCCAAAACTGGCGCGAGGGGAGATCAAGGCGGTCGGGTGAATGCTTGCAGAAGACGTCATGAGCCTAGGCGACTCCCGAAGCATAGTCGTCCCTGTCGACCATCGTAAACATAATATCCGCCTCGGCCACCAGTTGACCGTCAACGTAGGCAGCGCCGTGCACTTTTCCGATGCGTGCTTTCATCCTGATCACGACGATCTCAATCTTCATCTGGTCACCGGGCCGAACCGGGCGCCTGAAGCGTGCGTTCTCGACTCCGGCAAAGAAGACAAGCTTTTTCTCGCGTTCTTTTGCGGCTTTGAAAACCAGGAATCCGCCCACTTGAGCCATCGATTCGAGAATCAAGACGCCGGGCATGATCGGCACGCCCGGGAAGTGGCCCTGGAAGAACGGCTCGTTCATGCTTACGTTCTTGATACCCAGAATTCGCTGATTTACCTCGTCAAATTCGACGATCCGGTCAACCAGCAGAAACGGGTACCGATGCGGCAGGCATTTCATGATTTCCTGGATATCGAACACGGAAACGGTATTCTCCATTTGTTCCTACTCCTGGCTGGACTCGTCGCCCGGCAGATCGCCGGCCGCACGAAGTTTATCGAGCACTTCAGGCAGCCGTCGGACAGCGGCCTGTATCTTTAGGGAACGCCGGTGATCCATCGCCGGTTGCCCGGAAACGGAGCTGCCCGAAGGGACATCCTTGGATACGGCCGTTTTCATCATCACCCGGACCCCGTCGCCGATCTTGACATGGTCGACGACGCCGGAATGTCCTGCAAACACACAGTTCCGACCGATCTCCACGCTGCCCGAAATCCCTACCTGGGCCACGATGACAGTATTTTCACCGACCCGGCAGTTGTGGGCAATATGCACCTGATTATCGATTTTCACGCCGCGCTCGATGACCGTTTCACCGAAGGTCGCGCGATCGACGCAGCTGTTGGCTCCGATTTCGACATCATCCCCAATCACTACGGTACCGGTCTGCGGGATGGGTACCTGTTCGTGCCCGTCAAACACGTAACCGAAACCGTCTGCGCCAATGACGCATCCACTGTGCAGAATTACACGCTGTCCGAGCGTGATTCCCGGGTAAAGCACAACATTGGGATGAAGCGTGCAACCCGCGCCTATCGAACACCCGTCCCCCACGTGCGTCCCCGACATGATGGTGACCCGGTCGCCGACTACAACATCATCCCCGATATACGCGAAGGAAGCGATCGTTACGTCGGGCGGAATCGAGCTTCGCTTGCCGATGTGGGCAAGCGGTGAAACACCCCTGGCAATAAACGGCTTTTCCGTGAACACCGCCAGCAGACGAGCGAATACGACTTTCGGCTGATCCGTCAGCAAGAGACTCTTGGTAACTGAAGGGGGCGTTCCAAGTGGAACGATGATGGCCGATGCGCCGGTGCCCTCCAATTGCGCGAGGTGCTTGCGGTCGGCGGCAAGCGTCAGGTCACCCGGGCCCGCCGCGTCGAACGGGCGCACCCAGTTGATCTCCAACGCGGCATCACCAGCCACGGTCGCATTGACCCTCGATGCCAGCTCGCCGAGCGTGAACATCCGCGCATTTAACAACATCGAGACGGAACGGTCAAGGTTGCGCTGAACGGCTGACCAGCTGAGCAGCTGATCGGCTGACCGGGCAGTGTTTAGCCGGGTCGTTCGCTCTCGTGCGCGGCTCCATTCGATCTCGCCCTCGCGCTTGCAGCGGCCAAAAGAAAAGCCAGCCACGAACGGTCGTGGCTGGCTTTTCAAGACAGGGCTGTCAGCTGCTAGGGCTTCGGCTGAGAAGCGGCCGGGGCGGCAGCCGCAGGCGTCGGAGTTGCGGGCGTTGCGCTCGTCGTCCCAGCCGCTGCGGCGGCTGGATGCTTCTGGTTGTACACCTTGATGATGTCGGGTGTGACGTCCATCGCGGGCGCTATAAAGGTCACGATCTGCGGGTCGCGCATGAAAATCGCGCCAAAGTTGTTCTGTTTGGCGTAATCGCCGATGATGGCCTGAATCTTCTCGCTGATTGACGACAGCAACTCGTCGCGCTGCCGGTTGATCTCGCTCTGGGCATCCTCCTGAAATCGGGTCAGCGCCTTTTCTCTCGTATCGATCTGGCTGCGCATTTCCGTCGCGGTCGCGGGGTTCAGTGTACGTTCCTTCTGGGTGAACTCGTTCTTCAGCTTGTCCAGGTCTGCTTTCTGGGTATCGAATTGCTTTTGCTTGTCCTGCATTACAACGTTTAGCTTGTCCAGTGCCTGTTTTCCCTCGTCGGTACCGTACAAGACGTCATAAGAGCTGACAAAACCGATCTTCATGTTGGCGCCGCCGGCGGCGGGCTGACCCTGGGCAAGACCCGTGAGGACGAAGCCGGTCACCATGACAGGCAAAAGGATCGTCGCGAAAATGGTCACTTTTCTCATTCGTTCTCTATTCTCCTTGGAGTTCTTTAGGCTTAGAAAGTATAGCCAACGGTGAACTTAACACCGCGCTTGGGCTCATAGACAGGGAACCTTACTCCTCCCAGCACCATGCTGGTGTCAAGCACCATAGGATTGTACGCGAAAATCAGGCGGAAAGGCTGGTTAATCATCGGAAGCAGGAACTGAATTTCGGCCCCGGTCGAGAGCCGCCAGATATTGTTCGTATCCTCCAGCAACTGGACAACTGTTCCCGGCCCCAATAATCTCAAGTTGTTCTTTCGAGCCACCCAGGCAGTTCCAAAATCGACGAAAGCGGACAAGGTTAAAGGTCCTGCAATCGGTATCCGGTACTCCCCGGTGAGCAGTGCGCTGGTGTCACCACCGATGAGGATCGGGCTCTCCACGATGGAGGGCAATCCAGTCGACGGGTCGATGATCGGGTTGCCGCCGATGTCGGACTGCGGGCTTCGCGTAATCGCCCACGGCCCAACCGACCGGATATCGAAGCCGCGCAACGTATATTCGCCGCCGGAGAAGATGCGCTCAAAAAACGGCACGGTCATCGGGTAGCCGTTGGGCAGCTTTCCGAACGGGATGATGTGCTGGAACTGCGCCCGGAACGCAAAACTGTTTCTCCCCTTGCTGATAAATCGGTCAGGCATGAACTTCTGGTATTCGACCACCGGACGCAGCACGCTGAAATCGCCTCCCAGCGGACCGCCTGCGATTGGCACCTGGACAAGGAACTGGCTGCCGCGCGTGGCCCCGAAGTACGCGTTCTTCGTGTTGTACATCAACCCGGGTGTGACCTCGCTCCGGATGATCCCCTTCTTTGCCCCTTCGATGTCGCCTCCGGGAGTGAACAGCAGCAACTGGTTATAGGCGAAAGGAGCATAGCCATCGTCGACGTCACCGATCTTGATCGTCTGCAGGCTGTAACTCATGCTCAGACGGGTCCATCGCCAGAATTGATAGCCGGCGGTGACGTCAAACCCCGTGCTGATTCGCGTAAAGAGCGGGACGTTGTCAGACGGAGAAATCAGCCCGTAAAAGAGAGTGTACGTGTCGTACCGGTACCTTTGGTTGAAGACCGAGAGCCCCATCGACAGCTTTGTGTCGAGGAAGTACGGCTCCGTGAACCGGAACATGTAGTTGGCGGTGCGGGTACCGGTAAGGAGCTGAACGTCAATCTGCTGCCCCAGTCCTCTGAAGTTGTTGGACTGGTAGTTTATCCCGATGAAACTGCCGCTGATACCGCTGACTCCGCCGGTCAAGCCGATCGACTGCTGGCTCCGTTCCTTGACCTTGACGAGGATATCGACACTGGACTCCTGGGGTCGCTTATTGACCTCGTAGTCCTTCTCTTCGATCTTTTCGAAGAAGCCAAGTTGGTTCAGCCGCAGGACGGAGAGTTCCATGTAATCGCCGTTGAACTGCTGGGACTCCTCCAGGATGAACTCGCGGCGCAGAACCTTGTCGCGTGTCTTGGTGTTCCCTGCAAAATTAATCCGGTGAACGATATACTGCTTGCCCTCGGTGACCCGGATCGTGATGTCGACGATTTTGGTCTCCGGGTCAGGCTTCACCTCGGGGAACGCTTCCATGTCGAGGAAACCGAAGCGGTTATAGAGCTTCTTCAGGTCCTCGCTGGCCTTTTTCATGGCGGTATAGTTCGCGATTTCCCCGGACTTCACCTTGAACATCTCTTTCTCGATGTAGTCCTTGTTCATGTTCTTGACGCCATCGATCGCGAACTGGCCGTATTTGAATTGCTCTCCCTCCTCGATGGGAATGGTGATGAAGTACTGCTGCTTGGTCTTGCGGAAGCCAACGAGGACGCCCTTGGGCGCCTCGACGATCTCGACCTTCGGATCGCCCGCCTTCACGAAGAGATATCCCTTTTCGCGGTACTTGGCCAGCAGGTTGACCTGGACGTCGTACTCGAGCTTCTCCTGGATGAATTTGTCCGTCCCTTTGAAAAGGGTGATCGGGCCGCGTTCCTTGGTCAACTGCAGAGAATCGCGCAGTTCGTTGTCGCTGAGGACGGTGTTCCCCTCAAAGTTGATGTCGCCTATGCGGACTTTGGGCCCCTCTTCGATCTTGAAAAGCAGATTGACTGCGGAAGCCGTGACTCGTTCGGTCTCAACTTCCACTCGGCCAAGCGGCCGGCCGTTCAGATCGAGCAGGAGCTTCAGCGCTTTGCGGGCACGCGGGACTTTCGATTCGTCAAACGGAGAATCCTTGGTGAGACCGACCTTCATATCCCGGAATTTTTCCAGGACGTCGGACTCCTTGAAGGATTTCATACCCTCGTATTTGATATCGCGTACGAGAGGACGTTCCTTGACTTCGAAAATGACCACCACGCCAATCTCCCCTTCCTGGACTTTGGCGCTCGCATCTTCGAAGAAGTTGGTATTGAGAATCGCCCGGTAGTCACGCAGGATCTGGTCCGGGTTGTAGATATCGCGTTTCTTAGTCTGGACGTAGTAGAGGATCGTGCTCTCAGGGATGCGGCGGTTGCCCACGACGCGCACGTCCTCGACCTGCTTGGGGGGTTGATTCTGTGCGGCCGCTACTGTTGCCAAGGACTGCACGATGCCCAGCACCACGAGCAGGGGCAAAGTCCGAAGTCCGTAATTCATTGACTTTCTGATCAGCTCAGACAATGTCATCGGTCCCTCGAAAGAAAAAAGGCTAAAGGGTTAGATGATAGCAATTCTGCAAGGTGGGCACAACAGAACTGTTGATAAACAAAGGAGGATTGGTTGGCTGGAACGCCGTCCGGCAGCAGCGGACGGCGTTTTAAGGTTCCTGGTTTTCGGGTGGCTACCGCGAGTGCGCACACATCGCGCCTCGATACTGAAACAAAGCTGTCAGGCCAGACCGAAGGATAGAAGGGCGCCTTCGCTTTTGGAGCCCTTCGGACGGTAATAGAGCGCCCCATCCTTCAAATAGACGGCCAGGGTCTGCTTTTCTTTCAGTTTTCCCTGGATCATCAATTCAGACACCGGGTCTTCGATGTATTTCTGAATTGCCCGGCGAAGCGGGCGGGCGCCATAGGACCGGTCGCCGCATGTCTTGTCGATGATCCACCGTTTGGCGTCATCCTCGAGATAAATGTCGATTGACTTCTGAGACAGGTTCTCGTTGACCTGGCTGATCAGCAGCGTGACGATTTGAATCAAGTCCGCGTCGGACAGGGAGTCAAACAAGATGATCTCGTCCAGGCGATTGATGAACTCCGGGTTGAACACCCGCTTGACCTCATTCATGATCAGGTCTTCCACCTTCTGCCGTCCCTGCTCGACGGTTGTCGTAAACCCGACATTCGCCTTGTTGGTCAGGTAACGGGCTCCGATGTTCGACGTCATGATCAGGATCGTGTTCTTGAAGTCGATATGGTTCCCATGCGAATCAGTCAACACCCCGTCTTCAAAAACCTGCAAAAGTATGTTGTAGATGTCGAAGTGCGCCTTCTCAATTTCATCCAGCAAAACCACGGAGTACGGATTCCGCTTGATCTTCTCGGTCAGCTGTCCGCCTTCCTCGTGGCCAACGTATCCGGGAGGCGAGCCAATCAGCTTGGACACGGAGTGCTTCTCCATGTACTCGGACATGTCAAAACGAATCAGCGCCTTCTCGCTCCCGAACAGAAATGCCGAGAGAGCCTTTGCCAGTTCAGTCTTGCCGACCCCTGTCGGCCCGAGAAAGAGGAACGAACCGACCGGCCGGTTCGGATTCTTCATCCCGGCCCGGCTGCGCCTGATCGCCCGTGAGAGGGCCGAGATGGCCTTTTCCTGGCTGATCACGCGGCTATGAATCTCTTCCTCCATCCGCAGGAGTTTCTGCATCTCTTCTTCCTGCAGGGCGGTGACCGGTATCCCCGTCCATCGTGAAATGACCTGTTCGACCTCGTGCTTGGTCACCTGGGGAGGCACCCGGTTCTTCAGTCTCCATCGTTCCTTGATTTCCTGGAGGGCCTCCCGCTCCTGCAGCTCCTGGTCCTTCAGCTTGATCGCGCGATCGAATTCCTTGCTCGAGATGGCGCTGTCCATCTGACGGACGATCACCTTGATTCGCTTCTGGATATCGACCACTTCATCGGGGAGCGTCGTATTGTTCAACTTAACGCGAGCACCTGCCTCGTCAAGGACGTCGATCGCCTTGTCCGGGAGAAACCGGTCAGGAATATAGCGGTTTGATTCAAAGACGGCGGCCTGGATGGCGTCGTCGGTATATTCAACCTGATGAAAGCTTTCGTACCTTTCCTTGACTCCGTAAATGATCTCGAGGGTTTCCTGCTCGGTCGGCGGGGCAACCTTGATCGCCTGGAAGCGTCGTTCGAGGGCGCGATCCTTCTCGATGGATCTCCGATATTCGTACGGCGTAGTAGCGCCGATGCACTGGATTTCCCCGCGGGAGAGAGCCGGTTTGAGAATGTTGGCTGCATCGAGCGAGCCTTCGGCAGACCCGGCGCCGACCAGGGTATGCAGCTCATCTATGAAGATGACGAAGTTCGGATTCTCGATCAGTTCCTTCATGATCGCCTTGAGGCGTTCTTCGAACTGACCACGGTACTTGGTTCCGGCGACGATCAGCGAGATATCCAGCGCAAGCAAACGTTTGTCGTTGAGCATGCTCGGGACTTCGCCCATGACTATCTTCTGAGCCAAACCTTCAACGATCGCCGTCTTTCCGACGCCCGGCTCACCGATCAGGACCGGGTTGTTCTTGGTACGCCGGCAGAGGATCTGAACGACTCGTTCAATCTCTGCCTCGCGACCGATCAGCGGGTCCAGCATTCCGTTGGCCGCCGCTTCGGTCAGGTCGCGGCTGAATTCCGTGAGGATCAGGGAGTCCTTCGGCTTGGTCGGAGCAGGCTTGTCGGCTGTCGGGGCCAGCTCTTCTCTCACGCGGGACAGTCGAAGTCCCTTTTCGTAGAGGATATTCGCCGCGAGAGATTTTTCTTCCCGGAGCAGACCGAGAAGCAGGTGTTCGGTACCGATATAGTTGCTGAGAAGCCGGTCAGCTTCTTCGGCAGCATGGGTGAGCACGCGCTTGGATTCGTCGCTCAGAGGCAGCTCAACCGAGGTAGAGACCTTCTCTCTCGATGGCGCGCGGCCCTCAATCTGTTTCCGGATGCTTTCGAGCGCGGTTTCAGTCCGCGGGAAAAACCGGCCGGCCAGTGCCTTGTCCTCGCGCAGAAGCCCGAGAAGGATGTGCTCGGTCTCAATGCAGCGCGAGCCTAGCTGGCTTGCCTCGTAACGAGCGAAGAAGATGACTCTCCTCGCCTTTTCCGTGTATTTCTCAAACATAGCGGCGTGTGTCTCTTAATCTATTTTAAGCAAAGCCTGCGTCCCTGAAAAACTGCTCCGGCATTATACACTCCCGGAATTCCGTCTCAGGGACTTCTCGACGCGCCCAACGACTTCTATAAAGATGTTTGAGCAGACTCCGAAGTTTCTGAAATTCGCGGGAAGGCTGACAAGATATTGATGGACTTGCTATGGGCTGACAGCGTGCGGACGCGATCGCAAGGAGCCGCGCACGAAAGCGAACAGCAGTGAGCGAGAGTAAGCGGACCACCAAACAATCCGCTCATTGGTGACATTTCAATCCCGATGCAGTGGGCAAGTCGGGTGGTCCACTCACTCTCGCTCGCTCCGCTCGCTTCGTGCGCGGCTCCTTACGATCGCGATTACGCTCCATTCAGGCTCAGCGGATGGATGCATTCTCGGGGGCTTAGCCGCGGGCTTGCACGAGTGCCCCGTCGATCATGCGCATCTCTGCGTCGCAGACCGAGGCCAAGTCGTGGTTGTGGGTCACGATGACCGAGGTGATGTCGTAACGCGAATGCAGACCAATCAGAACCTCGTAAATCGCGTGGGAGGTCTTTGGATCCAGATTCCCGGTTGGTTCGTCGGCCAGCAGCAACACCGGATTTCCCGAGAGGGCACGGGCGATGGCGACACGCTGCTGTTCCCCGCCTGAGAGTTCGCCGGGACGGTGGTGCAAACGCTCTCTCAACTGCAGCTCTTCGAGCAGCACCGTCGCCGCTCGCGAGGCCTCCTCGCTCGGTACGCGCCGAAGGAGCAAAGGGAACATCACGTTTTCGAGCGCGGTGAATTCGGGGAGAAGGTGATGGAACTGGAACACGAACCCGATCCGGCTGTTTCGAAAAGCAGGACGCTGCGGATCGCCAAGTCGTGTCACGTCGATTCCATCGACAACGATCTGGCCTGAATCCGGCTTCTCCATCGCTCCGAGCAGATGAAGCAGCGTGCTTTTCCCCGATCCACTGGCTCCCGTTACCGCGAGCATTCGCCCGCGTCGCACGCTCAGGGCAAGATTCCGGATGACGTGGAGAATCTGGTCGCCCGATCGGTAGCTTTTGTTCAGTCCGGCAACTTGCAGTACGTCATTCATACCGGATTGCCTCGACCGGGTGGAGCCTTGAGGCAGCTCTGGCCGGATAGAGAGTTGCCAGAAAACTGATCAGCACCGCCACCGCACAGACAGCGATGACGTCCCAGACCTCCAGGCGGAACGGGACGTACGGGATCGAATACACCTGCGGCTCCAGCTGGAAGACCTGATAACGATTGAAGTACCAGGCCCCCACACAGCCAAGCACCGCGCCGATGATCGTCCCGATGATACCGATGATGAGTCCCTGCAACATGAAGACCGCCATGATTGTCCGGCTCGTCCCGCCCATGGCGCTGATGATCGCGATGTCGCGGTTCTTCTCCATCACCATCAGGGTCAGCGTGCTGACGATATTCAGAGACGCGACGATCACGATCAGCCCGATGGCCATGAACATGGCGAGCTTCTCCAGCCGCAAAGCGGCGAAAAGCGGGCGATTGAGCTCAATCCAGGTGTTGGTCGCAAACGATTTACCCGCGAGCTGGCGGATTTTCGCCGCGACCTCCGGGGCAGCGTAGATGTCCGAGATCCGGTACTCCAAAGTCGACACCTGGCCTGCTTCAAACCCGACAAACTTCTGGCCGGCTGCCAGGGGTATGAGAGCCCAGTTCGCGTCGTACTCCCATAGTCCTGACTGGAAAATGGCAACGACCTCGAAGGTTTGGATGCGCGGCATCCGGCCGAGCGGGGAAAGCCTACCACTGAGCCCAATCGCGCGGATCTTTTCGCCCACCAGAACGCCAAGCCCCTCGGCCAGGTCTTTCCCCAGGATGACCGGAGCGGGAGTCTTGGGGATGTCGAAGTTCCGAACGTCTCCTTCCCGGATGGGGGGAAGCAGCGACCGATCCGCCTCGCGGAGACGAATTCCCTTGAGAATCGCCGGCTGTTGCCGCAGGTCGCTCTGGAGAAGAGCCTGAGCATACAGCGACGGGACAACCGCAACGACTTGCGGCGCAGTCCGCGTAGTTTCTGCAAGGCGGTCGAAATCGTCGATTGGTCCGCTTCCGAGACGGAACAGGTTCACGTGTGACGTAGCGCCAAGAATCCGGTTCTGAAACTCGCTCTGGAAGCCGGAGTTCAAAGCGAGGGCAACAATGAGCGCGGCGACGCCAGCAACCACGCCGATAATCGAGATGAGTGTAACTACTGAAACAACGGCTTGTTTTCTTCGGGCTCGCAGGTATCGAAGGGCAACAAAGAACTCGAATTTCATGTTGAAAAAAACCGCGGAGTTTCGGGGACATAATACTTAATTCCCACTCCGTCGGCGTGATAATGCGTAAGCAAAGGAATTAAGTTTTGTGTCCCCGAAACTCCTGCCGTTGCCGCAGTGTGACGAATTTCGGGGACACGATACTTAACTCGGGTTTC
>Ga0105091_10000334_pt1 | contig 19375 bp, 20 predicted proteins | sample PPLLak1March2015_FD_87022 | JGI IMG/M metagenome (GOLD analysis project Ga0105091, IMG submission 87022) | Freshwater sediment microbial communities from Prairie Pothole Lake near Jamestown, North Dakota, USA - PPLs Lake P7 Core (1) Depth... | ecosystem: Environmental > Aquatic > Freshwater >... | reverse complement strand
CGTCCAGCTCTTCAAACAGGTACACCCATTTGTACGACATGAACCTATCCTCCTTCTCCTAAGGCTTAAGAATCTCGACAATCTGACGATTGCGCGCTCTTGGTTTAGGTAAAGCGGTCATTATACAGGCGGCAGGAAACGGTGACAAGGCGCGAGAACATTGACGATTGATGATTGACGATTGACGATTAAAAGGCCCCCGTGAACCACATTCCGGCCCGGTCTTTCAATCGTCAATCGTCAATAACTTTACTGGATTCCCTGGTGGATCAGGCGGTCGACTTCCTGGGCGGTGAGCTTGCGCGCGGAGATCAGCTCAAACAGATCCTCGAAATCCCAGTCTTCCGCCATGCCGAGCTTCCCGGCCAGGTCTTCCCGGTTCAAGGGATGCTCGTGGTCCATGACCAGCGCTTCGAGGTGGTGAATGTCCTTGGCCCCATTTGGGCAATTGGAGATCTCGATGGGCAACCGGCAACCTTCGAGAACGTAAGCGATGTTTTCGCTCACGAAGCCCATGTACGATGATTCTTCCGCCGGAGGGCCGTAGCCCGAGTAACGGATCTTTTCTACTCGGACCGATACTCCCTTCTTCTGCTCAAAAAGCCGATAGAAGAGTTCCTCGTCTACCCGGTCTTCTGGGATCACCGCCAGGAGTCCCTCAGGTTCATCTCCGCCATCGTTGAATGGATCAAGCGCGCTGTCTCCTGAGAACTCCCTGAGAACAGCGCGGGCCTCATCCAAGTTTCGGAACTTTATTGCCGGGATTGAGGTGCTCATGTTTACCTTCTTGCGGGCTATGTTATCATCCGGTACGCCGCGGACCAAAGGCCGCTGCCGGGTCCGTGAATTTGGTGAAGGTCGAGTTGGCAGTAACATGACCAAACCGCACAGGCCGCCTGTCAGGACCGGCCGATCAGAACTGGCCGTCCTCCTTGTTCTGTTTGTTGAATTATTGTTCGTTGCTTCCCCGCTTCTGGGAATCAGCCGCAAAGACAAGTTCTGGGAAGAGGCTGATGTAAGCGCTGTCGTGAAAGCGGTCAGACAGAACCGCCGCGAAGTTTCTTCAGACCTTGAATGTGAAAAACTGGTTCGCCTGAATTTCAAGCACTTGTACTTTAATGCGCTACAGACGGATCGGTTTATAGCGATGCCGAAGCCCGACAGGGTGTTGGAACGGATGTCGAAGGTCTTTTCGTTGGCCGCGGAGTTGAGGAGCGCGATCGATGAGGCGCATCGGCTGTCGGACGCCGGCCGCGCGATGCCGGAGCTTCGGCGTGCGGCCAAGAGGATCGAGGATTGTGCAGCCGGTATCCACGACACTTTTCACGATTTCTTCAAAGAGGACACAATTGGGTCCTTTCGCGTCGATCTCCCGGCAACGGAGGAGGAACGGGCGAGGTTCACCGAATACCTGGCGGCTTGCGAAAAAATCTGGCCTCTGCTCGATCAAGAACTCGCACGCTATTTTCTGAATCCGACTCCTGGTATTGTTAAAGTTTCAACCTTCCGGAGTTGTTCTATACCGGTCTTGAGTCTCTGTCTACAGAGGCTCAGTCTTGACTTTCAGAAAAGTCGCCTCGATTGAACGCTAAGCGGTTTCTGAGACATGCCCGGCTCTTCCCGATTCTTCTAGTCCTCCTCTGCCTGAGAGCAGCCCCGCCCCAACGGCCCTCGCCAGCGGAGGAATTCAAGCGTCACCTCTGGTTTCTTGCTTCCGATGAGCTCAAAGGCAGGGGAAACGACGAGCCTGAAATCGACAAGGCGGCGGACTATATTGGTGACTCCTTCCGACGTTACGGCCTGCTTCCCGGCGGGGACAATCAAACCTATTTCCACGAATTTGAAGCAAGAACGGAAGTTGAGCTGGGTCCGGGGAATAGCCTGGTGGTGGAACTGCCGGAAGAGAAAGCGAAGTTGAATCTCGGATCCGACTACGTCCCGCTTTTTTCGGGTCCGACTCCCGTTTCGGCTCCTTTGGCGTTCGCGGGATACGGTATCTCCGCTCCTGAAATCGGGTATGACGATTATGCGGGCTTAGATGCGAGGGGCAAGATCGTCGGGGTTTTTCAGCACGAGCCGGAGGAGGATGTCGAAGGAAGCCGGTTCGCGGGCCGGAACTATTCTCCCTGGGCTACTCTGACCTACAAGGCCTTGAATGCCAGGATGCACGGCGCCGTCGGGCTCGTTGTTCTCCCCGATCCTCACTGCGACCGTGAAAGAACTTGGAAGCAGGATGTCCAGGTCGAAGCCTTCGGGATCCCGGTCGTCAAACTGACTGAAGAATGGGGGCGAAGGCTGCTGCGAGCGGGGCCGGTGAAACCGGCTGACGTTTCACGGGCCGCAAAACAGCTCCTCTTGCAGCCGTTCGACATCCCGGACGTCGAACTCACGCTGTCAGTGGAGGCGATTGAACGCTATCGAGTTCTGAGGAATGTCGTTGGTATTCTGCCCGGTACACGGGACGACTACGTAGTCATTGGCGCCCATTACGATCACTTGGGCCTTGGCAAACGCAAGGCGCTGACTCCCGAGAATGTCGGGCAAATCCACAACGGCGCAGACGACAACGCGTCCGGTACTGCCGGCATGTTGTCCCTGGCGTACGATCTGTCAGGGAGTTCCCAGATTGGCGCACGGGCGGCTGTCGACGTCACTTCGCGCCCGGCAGGCAAGGCCCGGCCCCCGGCTGCCCCGAACCAGGGATCCGGGATAGCTTTCATAGCTTTTGCGGGCGAGGAGTTAGGCCTGCTTGGGTCCACCGCTTTTGTCTCCCGCCCCTCGATTCCGTTAGCAAAGATCCGGGCCATGGTGAACCTCGACATGATCGGTCGAAGTGACGGTAATCTGTATATTGGAGGAGTTGGAAGCGCCGCTGAGTTTCGGGAATGGTTGGACGATCTCAAAGGACGCACACTTTTAAATCTGAACTACGCCGATACTCCTCAGGCTCCAAGCGATCACCTGGCCTTCGTCGGGGAAAAAATCCCTGTTCTCTTTTTCTTCTCCGGTCTACATCCGGACTATCATCAGCCTTCCGATGATCGAGAAAAAGTCGATCAAGCTCGAGCGTTTCAGATTGTCGAGCTTGTCCAAGCCGTCACCCGAAAGTTGAGGCAGCCGGGGCAAGCCGTTCACTTTGTCGAAACCGACTCGAGCACGGCCCTGCTTGGCGCTTCGTTCGGCTCACCCGTGTTCGGCATCGCCACCGAGCCCTCCTGGGAAGCCGACGGGGTCCTGGTAACGGGAGTAAAGCCGGCCAGTCCGGCGTTTGCCGCCGGTCTTCTCCGAGGCGACATCATTGTCGGGTGCGACGGGAAAGCAGTCATCAACCGGTTGGAGCTGGTGGAGCAACTGAAGCAGCCGGAGGGCGGAGCTGGAAGCGTCCATACCATCATGGTTTTGCGGGGAGAAGAAATCCTGACGTTGACGCTGTCGGTGAATTAACTAGGACTCAATCAGAGCCGTGAGCGCAGCGTCTTGTGCGCAGCGACGCGCTTCTTTTTTGGAGTGCGGCGGCAAAAGGAGTCCGATGCTTTACCAGGACTCCTTTTGCCGCCGCACTCCAAAAAAGAAGCGCGTCGCTGCGCACAAGACGCTGCGCTCACGGCTCTGATTGAGTCCTAAATAAAGATCTCCTGATCCGGAGGGTGCGAGGCAGGAGATTCATCGTCCCGAAAGACCCGGGACGCCACGCCGGTAATGGATTGCAGCAAGGTTGAAAATCGGATGGCGGGGTGAATGACCGCCCGGTGAACCCTGAAGGTCTGCGTGGAGAAGTTGCTTAAGACAGTATCCGCAGCGCTGTCAAATTGATAGAGATATGAACGTGAGCGATCGGCGAAGCTCGCCACTCTCTTGTCCAAGCTCCTGACTATATCGGTTAGGCTGACCAGAAGCTGCGGCGTCTGCCCCTCGACTTCGATTAACTTGGCCGGAACGCCCTCCACGTGGGACAGTAGCTGCCGAAGTGAAGCGGTTCCGGCTTCTATGCGGGTCAGAATGGAGGAAAGGCTGCGCTGACTGGCTCGCAACTTCTTACCGGCACCCGTGAAAAGGATAAAGACCACGATGCTCTGCAGCAGCATCAACCCGCCCATCAACAGCACTGCAAACCAAGCGATTCCTGGATCAAGAGCCGAATCTTGAAACATGTCAAAACCTTACCACAAGCGGCTGTTACTTTCGTCCTCAGAATCGCGCCGCAATGTTTCCTTGCGCGACTTGTCAGTCGCCTTAGCCAGGGAAGGGGTCCGGGGGCTCAGGACGTGAACCAGGATGTAGATTGCAAGGAAAACGTAAAAAGCAGTAATACTTAGCAGAAGCGTCAAGACTGCGTAATCACTCATAATCTTGGTAATCCTCTTGCGAATAAGGGATGCAACGAAAGTGCCAAAGTCTAAGTAAAATTTTAGCAGGTCGGTGGGGAGGGGTTAAATGACCGGAAAAACGGTGGCCGAATCGCGGACGACCATGACGGAAGTGGTGTTGCCGAACGACACGAGTGCTTACGGGATGATCCTGGGCGGGAAGGTGATGCATCTAATTGATATGGCCGGTGCTGTGGCCGCGTTTCGCCACTGTCGGAATCCGGTCGTAACCGTATCCGTCGACTCGGTTCGTTTTCTCAATCCGATTCGAGTCGGTCACCTGATCCTTCTGGAGGCAGTCGTCACGCGCGCTTTTACAACCTCCATGGAGGTTGAGGTGCAAGTCCAGTCAGAGGAGCCGTTAACGGGAAAGCGAATCAAAACAAGTGATGCATTTCTGACTTTTGTCGCCATCAACGAAGCTGGACGGCCGACCGCGATTCCCCCGCTGCTCCCGGAGACGGATGAAGAAAAGAAGCGCTACGAAGCAGCGCTGGAGCGAAGGAATCGGAGGCTGGCGCAAGCGAGGGCGGATGAATAGCGAATTGAGGATTGACAAAGCAGGAGTCAGGAGTCAGGAGTCAGAATAAAAACCAAGGACGTTCTCGACGAGTCTTGTTTTTCTCGACGAGTCTTGTTTTTATTCCGACTTCTGACTTCTGACTCCTGACTCCTGCTTTGTCAATCCTCAATCGTCAATCGGACTGGGAAAGGTGCTGGTTGCGGCCGGTCCTCATTATTTATTAGACTTTTGCGGTTGAAGCAGCATCTTGAAAAGTCGGGGAGCGTAATGAACCGAAGCGACGAGCACCTCCTGCAGTTAGCGCTTGAAGGAGATGGCGCCTGTTTCGGCGAATTGGCTGAGCGTTGGCGGCGGCGTATCTTCAGCTTTGTCTGCCGATACGTCGGCAACGTTGAGGAAGCTCAGGACTTGACCCAGGATACTTTTGCTAAGGCGTACCAGAATCTGGGCCGCCTGACCGATCCCTCCCGGTTCTCATCCTGGCTTTACAAGATAGCCCTTAACGAATGCCGGATGCGGTTTCGCCGCCAGCGCAACATCAGCCACGTCTCCCTCGCTGACGAAGACGAGAACGAAGGAATCGATATCGTCGATGCGGTAACACCCGAGCGACACCTGGCCGAAAAGGAAAGAGGCCAGGCGCTCAAGCAGGCGTTTGATGCGCTGCCCGAGGAGCAGAGGTCGGTGATTCTGATGAAGGAGTATCAGAATCTGAAGTTCCATGAGATCTCGGAGATCATGAACGTGCCTCTCTCAACGGTAAAGTCGCGGATGTATCTCGGGCTGAAAACCCTGCGTCGACTGATGGAGCGAAAGCTATGAATTGCGATGAGAGTCGCGAACTGATCCTGGATGTCGTCTACGGGGAGGAACTTCAATCCCGAGTCTGCTTCGACTTCTTTAAGCATCTGGACGGTTGTCCCGATTGCGGCAGCGAGTACCGGGAGTTTCTGACCACGCGTGAGATGCTTCAAGGCTGGGAGCTGGAAGAGTCTGAGCCGAACGCGGTTGAGCCGCGGGTGAAGAGTTCCGCCGAGCCTTGGATGCAGAACAAAAAACGTGGGTTGGGCTCTGTCTCGTGGTGGAGCATGCTGCAAAGGGTTGCAGCGGGATTCTTGATCCTGATGGGGATTGTCTCCATTTTCCAGCATTACGGCTATCTGGGCGGACGGAAGATCCTGGTTTCGGAGAAGCAGTTGACCGAGATGGTCCACGACATGATTGTTGTCGACCAGGCGCAAGAAAGACATCTGATCGGCAAGGCCCTCGTTTCATTCAGAGAGGATGTCGAGGCGCAGCGGAACCAGGATATGCAGGAAGTCTATAGCAGTCTTGTCTCCCTGGAACAGCGTTATACCGACAATCTGGAAGAGAACAACAGGTACCTTAAAGCCCTGTTGACCAAATAGACGGAGGCTCCCATGTTGCACCGCGTCATATTGGCTGTCCTGCTTGTCGGCTTAACCGGCGTGGCAAGCGCGCAGCAGAGTCAAAACCTGGCTCTCCTGAAGAGAGACACGCAGATCCTCGAACGGATCGTTTACGAAGTCTTGAAGCAAAACTTCAAGAACCCTTTCGCCATAACCGCGGAACCCAGGGGCGCCTATCTTCAAGGTTTCGGGGTGACCGTTTCCTTCCAGCTGAACATCAACAGAGCCAAGATTCGAACGCCTTTCGGCGAGCTGAATGCGCCGAAGACGGTCGGCGACCGAAGCAAAGCCGAGCAGATCCGGGTGGTGAAAGAGTCCATGAGGCAGTGCCTGGCGGACTACGGCCAGACGATCAAGCAACTCGGCCCCCACGACCATATCTCCGTGCAGGCCCATATTGTTGACCGCAATGAGCTCGATCCTGCCAAGAGCACGACAGTAGTGGTTCTGACATGCACCAAGGACGACGTGAACCTGCTTGCCACCGGTAAGCTGCCCCTGGAGAAGTTCAGGGAACGGGTTCATGTTCTAGAATATTAGGGGCGCCCGGTTTCGATACCGCGTTGTAAGCGCGCCACCTGGCCGCCCCGGGCCGAGAAGAATACCAATTCAATGATCAAGATTGACGAGTTAAGGACCAGGAAACTATTTGGCGAGGAGTTGCTCGAGAAGGGCGCAATCTCGGAAGAAGAGCTGAACACTGCCCTGAACCTTCAGAAGCAATCACCCGAGCGCATTGGGAAGCTCCTGGTGGACATCGGTGCCCTCTCGGATGCCGACATGGTTCGGCACCTGAGCGAGCATCTTGGTGTCGGCTTTATCAGCGCCGATGCGTTCCCTCAAGTTCCGGTGCTGGAGAATACGTTCAGCGTCAGGTTCATGAGGGAGTGCCGGTTCGTGCCTGTTGCGGTGGATGACGAGAAACTGGTTTTGGCCATGGCCGACCCGCTGGATCACGCGACGCTCAACTGCATCCGCCTTTACACCAGGCACCAGAACCTGCAAGCGCTCCTTGCACCTGAAACGGAAATCCTCGACCTCATCGAGAAGTTCTACGGAAATCAGGCGTCCAGCCTGGGCCGAATCGTCGAAGGGATCGAGGATGGCGATGCGGAGGCGTCACAGGAAGAGAGCGAGGATGTCGAGCATTTGAAGGACCTCGCCTCGGAGGCTCCGGTCATCCGCCTGGTCAACCTGCTTATATCGCGTGCCATTGAATCCCGCGCGTCCGATATTCACATTGAGCCTTTTGAACGCGATCTCAAGGTCAGGTACCGGATTGACGGCGTGCTTTATGACGTCGAATCCCCTCCGAAACGGCTGCGGGCCGCGATCATTTCGCGTATCAAGATCATGGCCAAGCTGAACATTGCCGAGCGGCGTGTTCCGCAGGACGGGCGCATCAAGATGAGAGTCCTGGGGAAAGACGTCGACCTGCGCGTCTCGACTCTGCCGACCATGTATGGCGAAAGCGTTGTCATGCGTATTCTCGACAAGAGCAATACGCAGATCTACGACATGGAGAAGCTGGGCCTGAGCCCGGTCATGTACGAGCAGATCGTTGGGCTCGTCCACCGGCCCTACGGGATCGTCCTGGTTACCGGGCCGACCGGCAGCGGCAAGACAACGACCCTTTACGCCGCGCTCACGAAGATTAATCTTCCCGATAAGAAGATCATCACGATTGAAGACCCGGTCGAGTACCAGATCAACGGGGTCAATCAGATCCACGTCAACCCGCAGATCGGACTGACATTTGCCGCCGGGTTGCGTTCCATCGTCCGCCAGGACCCGGACGTCATCATGGTCGGTGAAATGCGCGACCTCGAGACGGCGGAAATCGGTATTCGCGCGGCTTTGACCGGTCACCTGGTCTTCAGTACCTTGCACACCAACGATGCGCCGAGCGCCATCGCCCGGCTCGTGGACATGGGTGCGGAGGACTACCTGCTCGCCTCATCTATTCTCGGCATCATGGCACAACGTTTGGTCCGCGTCATTTGTCCAAATTGTCGTGAGGAAGAGAAGATCGACAAGGAAATCCTGAAGGGTGCGGGTTTCACAAACGGACTGGACCACCCGGTCTATCACGGAGTGGGGTGCAAGGAGTGCTCGTTCACGGGATTTCGCGGACGAATCGGGATTTTCGAGACGATGTTGATGAATGACGAGGTCAGGCGTCTGACCATCTCCAATGCCGATTCGACTCAACTCCGTAAGGCGGCCATCAATGGCGGAATGATCACGCTGCGCCAGGATGGTTTCTATAAGGTTCGCGAAGGAATGACCACGCTGGCGGAAGTTCTCCGCGTGACACAGGATATGTAAGGAAGGATTCACGGTTTTCCGGTTCTAAGTTCTGAGTTCTAAGTTCTAAGTTCTTTCAAAGGCGCATGCGCCACTGAAATCTTGACCAACTCAGAACTCAGAACTCAGAACTCAGAACTCAGAACTCAGAACTCAGAACTTAGAACTTAGAACTTAGAACTTAGAACTTAGAACTTAGAACTTAGAACTTAGAACTTAGAACTTAGAACTTAGAACTTAGAACCGTGAACCGTGAACCGTGAACCGTTGAACTAACACCATGGGCTTTTTTGAATACAAAGCGGTAACACCGGAGGGCAAGGTCATCGAGGGGACCCTCGAGGCTGCTGACGAGCAGACGGTGATGACACGCCTGCGCGAGCAGGGCCAGCTTCCGATCAGGATTAATTCCTCAGGAGGCGCCGGCACGTTTGCCGGCAGTCTGCCGTTTTTCTCTCGGAAGAAGCGGGTTCCGCGGGCAGACCTGCTGGTCTTCACCCAGGAGTTGTCGACTCTGGCAAAGGCGGGGCTGCCGCTTGATCGCAGCCTCTCAATTCTGGCCGAGCTGACCGAAAACCAATACCTCCGAGAGATCGTCAAGGACGTGCTCCGGGAGGTGAAATCGGGTAAATCGCTTTCGGAGGCGTTCGCCGTCTACCCGCACGTGTTCCCCAAGATTTACGTCAACATGATCAGGGCGGGTGAAATCGGAGGCGCGCTGGACGAGATACTGCTGCGGCTGACGGAATACATTGAGCGGGGCGAAGAGCTCCGCGGTTATTTCGTCTCGGCACTCATCTACCCGGCTATCCTGGCGGGCGTCGGCGCGTCTTCCATCATCGTCATGATCACCTTCGTCATTCCGAAGTTCGCCCAGATCTTCGAAAACGCAGGCGCGCCAATCCCGCTCCCGATGCGGATCATGCTGGCCATCAGCGGGTTCCTCGTTGGCTACTGGTGGGCATTGCTCATTCTCATCTTCGGAAGCTGGTACATGATCCGCCGACGGCTGAAGACACCTGAAGGCCGCATGGCCTGGGACCGGCGGCTGCTGCACTTGCCGATTCTCGGGTCTGTTTATCAGAAGCTCGAGGTGAGCCGGATCGGCCGCACCCTCGGGACTCTCCTTTCGAGCGCGGTGCCGTTGATCCAGTCTTTGAACATCGTCAAGGAGGTCATCGGCAACCAGGTGATGGCTTCGGCTATGGAGCCAATAAAGTCCGGCGTGAAAAAGGGAGAGGGTCTGGCGGGGCCGGTACGTGATGCCGGCATCTTTCCGCCTTTTGCACTGCATCTGCTGCAGGTCGGCGAGGAAACGGGACGGTTGGATGCGATGCTGCTGCAGATTGCAGACACTTATGATCGTGAGCTAAGGACGGCCCTTAAGCGGCTGATCGCTCTTTTTGAGCCTGCCATCATTCTAGTTATGGGACTGGTTATCGGTACCATGGTCGTCTCGATGCTTTACTCGATCTTCAGCATTAATGATGTCCCCCTCTAGTCGGGCCGCATTCATTCCAGTGTCAGCCTGACAGGGTGGGACTAGTGATGGTGATGGCGCCGAAGGGGGATGGAGGAAGGGTATGAGCAGGAACAGAAGTGAGAGAAGGCTTCAAGAGCGAGGCTTCTCGTTGATCGAGTTGATCGTTGTTCTCGTGATTCTGGGACTTTTGGCAACCGTGGTGGGTCCCAAGGTCATGGACCGGTTAGGCAAAGGGAAGGTCGAGATTGCCAAGATGCAGGTTTCCGAGTTGTCGGGGGCCTTGGACTTGTACCGGTTCGATGTTGGCCGCTACCCCACCAGTGCCGAAGGCCTCGGAGCTCTAATCACGAATCCAGGAGTCGAGAACTGGAGCGGGCCTTACCTGAAAAAGCAGGTGCCCAAGGACCCCTGGAATCGGGAATACCAGTATCGCAGCCCCGGTGAGCATAGTGACTTCGACCTGTACAGCCTGGGCGCGGACGGAGCTGAGGGTGGCGATGGCGAGAACATCGATGTCTCGTCCTGGTGAGGGAACGAGATCGGCCGGTTTCAGCCTGCTTGAGCTGATAGTCGTCCTGATACTGCTCGGACTGGCCTCGGTCCTGGTCGCCCCCTCTTTCACCGGAGGCCTCAGCGGCCTTCAGCTCGAAACCTCCACCCGCGATGTGATCACCCTGATGAGGCACGCCCGCTCGGAAGCGATCGCGAAGCAGCACGTCTTTCGAGTCGTGGTAGGACAGGACGACCCGTTTTCTGCCAAGTATTTCTTCACCAATGACTTTGGCGAGACGATCAAGGAACGCGAACTGCCCAAGGGTCTTCAGTTCCAGGTCGCAGACGATATGCATCTGCCCTTGACCGTCAGCTTCTACCCGAATGGTCGCAGCTCGGGCGCTGTCTTTGGTATCAAGAACAAGCAGGGAAAGGCGACTTCGATCGGAGTCGACACCATTACCGGATTCGCGAAGCTCGAGAGGCAGCACAGTACAGAGAGGTGACAGACATGAGCCGCAAACGAGGATTCACACTGCTGGAAGTCGTGGTCGCCCTGGCGATCATGGGGATTGGTGTGGCCACGGCTCTGTCCATCTTCTCCGGCAGCCTGAAGAACATCAGGCGCATCGACCTGGCTCACCGCGCCATGAGCCACGCCGAGAACGTCATGAACGAAATCCTGACCGACGAGAATATCCGGGAACCGCGAGATTTCTCCGGGGATCTCGACGAGGAGTTCAACTATACGGCTTCCGTCACGCTTTGGGAGGAACCAAAGGAGAGGCTGTCGATCGATATTGTCGAGCCTCCGGCCTATATTCTCGGAGTAAAAGTCGAGATCCACTTCAAGAACGACCCGAACGGAAAACTGTACCGGGCGGTCTGCCTGAAGACGATTTCTAAGGAAATGCCCGGACAGTACACTACTGCCCCGAATGAAGCCATCCGACGGCTGTTTGGAGGAGGAAACCCATGAGCCACCTCCAGCGAAACGGCGTCAGCCGCCAGCCGTCAGTTTGTCAGTCGGTAAGGGCGCCAGCAGGCAGGATGCCTGCGGCCCCAGTGCAGGCAGGAGGCCTGCGCTCCCAGCGGGGCTTCACCCTGATTGAGGTGATTGTCGCCTTTTCCATTCTTGCCCTGCTGTCCCTGGCGCTGTTTATGGCCTTCCGCCTGGCCGTCAACAGCTATCAGAAGGGCCAGGAACGGATGGAGAAGGAGGCCCAGAAGAGGGTCCTCGAGGACCAGATCAAAAGACAATTGGGATCTCTCTTCCCGTTGCGACCGGCAGTTTCGATGAATAACCTGCAGCAGACGGGCATGCAGGCAAGCGAAGCCCTGGCCTATGCCCAGACTCCGCTGTTCTACGGTGACAGCGTCACCATGACCTTCATCACCGTTGCCCCGCTGATGCTCCAGGAGAACCCGGGATTGACCGTAGTCCGCTACGGATTGGCGCAGGACGAACACGGCGTTCATTACCTGGGTGCCATGGAAATGCGGTACCTGGGTGTCGACAGCTTCACTTTCATGCTTCGAGACCCGCGCGGCAAGCCGCTGCCTTTGATTGAGCCGGTCCGGGATTTGAGCTTTGAGTATTACGGTTACGACGCTCAAACGCAGACCTACTCCTGGTATCGTGCCTGGGATACCGAACAACTGAGATCGACGCCGTCGGCCGTGAAGATCCATGCGGACGAGAAGACGATTGTCGTGCCGATCAACGCTTATTACTCCGGGCCAATGATGCCAATGGCAGGAGGGGTCATCCCATGAGGATGGAACAAGCTGCCCAGGTAGACGAATTCGTGCAGAGCCCCGGACGTTTTCTTTCGGAGTGCGGTGGCCTTGCCACAGCTTTGTGCTCGCCGGCCTTGCCGGCGGCCTCTAGAGCATCGAAAGTGGAAAGGCCGCCGGCAAGGCCGTCGAACACAAAGCGGTGGCAAGGCCACCGCACTCCGAAAGAGAACGTCCGAGACCCTGAAAAAGGCGCGATCCTGATCGTCGTCCTTTGGGTTTTGCTGGCTCTCAGCTTGCTCGCTCTGTCGTTCTCCGCTTCGGTGCGAACCGAGGTGAACGCTGCCCGCAACACCGTGGATCAGAAACAGTCGTATTACATGGCCCGGGCCGGAGTCGAATACGCGGTGTACAAGATCATGGAAGCGCAAAGCGCTTTTAACCAGGCGCAGCAGGCATTGCAGGGGCAAATGGGTCAGCAGCAGGTCCCGGAGGTTTTTATGGGTTCTGTCAGGCTGAATCTGGCTGACGGCGGCGCGGATGTCGAGGTCATCGATGAGTCTGGCAAGCTCAATCTGAATCTTGCCCAGGCGCACCTGATCTACAACCTGCTCATCGTGATCGGGGTAGACCCGGCGGATGCCGACGTCATTACCGACTCGATCGAAGACTGGCGGGACCAGGACGATTTGTATCGGCCGAACGGTGCTGAATCCGACTACTATCAGAAGCTTCAGAAGCCTTACTTTGCCAAGAACGGGCTCTTCGATGTGCCGGAGGAACTGCTGCTGGTTCGCGGTGTTAGTCCAGAAATCTATTACGGCAAAAAGGGACTGAGCGAAACCGGCGAGCGGATCGAGTACTACGGCCTTCAAAAGTACTTCACGACCTTCAGCACCTTTAACCGGATCAACATCAACTCGGCGCCGCTCGCGGTTTTAGCGTCGATCCCGGGTCTCGATTATGACGTCGCTCAGCAGATCGTCGCGATGAGGCAGCAGCAGCCGCTGACCGGGATCAATGAGGTCATGGGGAACATTCCGGGAATTCCGACCGAGGTAGGGAATTACCTCTCGATGATGCGATCCCAGGTTTATACGATCGTCAGCTCCGGTTCTCTGAGCCATTCGGAGGTCATCGGGCGCGTGCGCGCGGTAGTGCGCGTTGGAGGCCCCGGGCCAAAGCCTTACACGGTCCTCTATTGGAACGAGTCCAACATGGAGATGTGATCTTTCTATGCTGAATATGGGTACAGCGGCGGGGATTCAAATCCTGCCCGACAAACTGGTCTTGGTCAATGTCCGCAAGGGCTTTCAAGACTTCACGGTAAAACAAGCCGCGGTCCTGGAGGATTTTCGTGAATCTTCTGTTGCGGACATGAGGAGCAGTCTGCGCCAGCAGATTCAGGACGGGACCGTGAAGCGGGACAGCCTGGTGCTCGGCTTGCCGGCGGAAGAGGTGACGCTTCGCCTCATCGAGCTTCCGATAGAGGTCGAGGAGAACCTGGAGCAGGTCGTTCGCTTCCAGGTCGAGAAGTTCGAACCCTCGGAAGAAGAGGGCTCCTACTACGACTATGTGGTCCTGTCCCGGGACGAAGCGCAGAAGAAGATCATGCTGCAGATTGCGATGGTCCGTCAGAGCCTGCTTGACGGCTACCTCAGCCTGCTCAAAGATCTCGGGCTTTATCCGACTGCGGTCCGCCTCTCGAGCCTGGCCTTGCATCAGATCCTCGCGATCCATAAGAACGGCTTTCCTAAGAAAGAACCGGTCGTCATCCTGGATGTGAATCCGGGAAGTGTCGAGATCGTGCTCGTCGTAAGCGCGGAACGGTTTTTCGCGGAAAAGCTCGACATCCCTGCCGAGAAGCTGAGCGCAGACGCAATCATCAGGGAACTCTACGAATTTGTCTCGGGGCTTCCTCTCAAGACCGAGGGAATCGCCCGGATCTACACGGCCGGCACACTCGGAGGAGACCTCCTCGAACAACTCCGGCAACGATTTAGCGACTGCGAGTCGCTGGCCGCCAAGCTCAAGGTGAAAGGTCAGTTGACTCGGCCCGAGCTCCTCACTGCCATCGGCCTGGCGACGACCACGCTGAGCAAATCCCGGTCTGCGAAAATCAACCTGATTCCTCCCGATCAGAGAGTAATCGAGAGAAAGCCCAGCCTGATCCCGACATTTGTTCTTGTTGCGCTTCTTTTGGTCATGGCGGTGACCGCTGGAACCAGGGAGTACAAGCAGAGCAGCAGATTCGTGGGGCGCATCGAGGCAGAAGTGCACAAGCTCGAGCCTCAGGTGAACGAAGTGCTGGCTCTGAAAAAGCAGGTCGAGGAAAAACAGAAGGAGCTTGACGAAATCCGGACCCTGATGCGAGGCGAGCAGCAGGTTCTGAACGTCATGAAGGACTTAACCGAGCGACTGCCCGACGATACATACCTCCAGAATCTGAACATCGAGCGCGGTCAAGTCATCATTTTCGGGTTTTCCAACTCGGCGGGCGCCTTGATCCCGGCTCTGCGCGCCTCCAATCACTACAAGAGCGTGCTGCCGAAGTACACGACCAAAGACCCGATAACCAAGAAAGAAAAATTTAACATAGAAGCGGCTTTGAAGACCGAGGACTAGTCATGAAGAAGCTTTCCAAGAGAGACAAGCGAGCATTATTCGGCGCGGCGATTTTGGTAGTGCTTTACGTCGTGGTATTCCAGGTGATCATGCCTTATTACGATGCCGGGACCACGGTGGACGGGCAGCTCGACCAGAAGAAACGAATGCTGCGGTCGGCCGTGAGAACGATTCAGCAACGTGAGGTCTACGCCGCCCAAGTGGCTGAAATCGACAAGGTCCTGACCCAATATGAGCAGAGGTTGCTCGACGCCCCTGATGCAACCACGGCCGCAACACAGCTGGACGAGATCGTGCGGGCACTGGCCAACGAAAACAACGTGACGCTGACGAAGAGCAATCCCTTGCAGGAACGCAAGGTCGGCGAGCGGTATACGAAGGTTACGGTTCAGATCAACCTCGATGGTGATCTGAACACCACGACCGCATTCCTGTATGCTCTTTCGGTCCATCCCAAGTTCATGCTGGTCGAGAATTTCTCTGTGAGCAAGTTCCGACTGGTGAACAATCTTCAGCCGCGAATGGAAGTTTCAGGATTCATTCGGCTTTCCTGAGGAATAGTGCATCTCATAGGGTGAGTTATGGGACAACGGCTTCTGTTGGTAAACGTACTGATCCTGATAGGGATTGTTGCCTTAGCCAGGTATGTGACAAGCGCCTGGCACAGCTTCGAGGAAACCGAAAACCTTTCGTCGGTGCTGGGCAACGTCAAGACGGGTGAGCCCAAGGTGGTTTCGGTGGACGTCCCCCCGCCTCCCGAAGCCCCTCAGGCTTACCCCAACTTCACGATCATTCCCGAGAAGGACCTGTTCATGCCCGAGCGGCGTCCTGCCCCTCCTCCTGAACAACAGGTGGTCGAGACTGCACCACCGATGCCGAAGGTCCCTTCGTTAAACGGGATAACGAAGAACGAAGGGAAGAAACGAGCCCTGATCACTATCTTTGAGGGGAACAACCCCAAGGGCACGTCACGCGAGGTGGGCATCGGGGATGATGTCCAAGGCTGGGCGGTCAGCGAAATCGGCGATACAACGATGAAAATTCGCTGGAAGGATCAAGAGAAGCTGATCGACATGTTCGATTCCACTCCCCAGCAGCAGGCTGCAACGCCGCCAAGGAATGCTCAAGCCGCGGTCACAGTCATAACCATCGGCTCGGCAGCCGCAGCCGTTGAGACAAGCGAGGCCGAAGCGCCGCCGAACCAGCGAGGCGGGGGCATTGAAGTCGGCGTCGCGGGGGCTCAGGGTGGCGCGGGCCAGCGAGGTCAAGGTCAGGGTGGCCGAGGGAATATGGGCAACGACTCCATGCGCGGCGGGGGTGTGGGCGGGACAGGAACGATGGGCGTCCCGTCCGGCGGCGGAAGCAGTTCGGTCCCGTTTACGAGTGGGACTCGACGTCGAGCGGGCAGTCGTTGACGAACATGGCACGCCCCTTCGCGATAGCGGACAAATCTCCGCAGTCTTAATAAGGTACTCAAAAATGATGCGACTATTGATCATCGGAATCCTGGTGGCACTGCCGGGACAGGCTCTGGCCGGCATAAAGGCCGGACCCGCCTTCCTGCAGGCGGCCACCACCACGAAGAAGAGTGGGCCGGCACCGGGGCCCGATGTCCTGCCCGGTGTGGTTGGCTCCACCCCTCCAGGGGTGCAGCCGGGGAGCAATGAGCAATATCTCCAGCAGCTTTACCAGCGGAGACAAGAACGGCGTAAGGCGACCGGAGAGAAATTAGCACCGGCCGGCCGGCAGACAGCGCCCGAGACGACGCCCGCAACGTCGACAGCGGCGCCTGCGACTGCCCCGGCGACGGCACCCGCTCAGGCCCCCGCCGTAGTTCCGGAGCCGCCGGCACCAGCCCCGGTTCCTGGATCTGAAAGGACTTTTGATTTCTCCTTCAACAACGCTTCGATCGACACCGTTATCAGCAACATCATGAAGGAGCTGGGATACTCCTACGTGATTGACCCGAAGGTTACCGGCACGGTAAGCATCTTCACGAGTCCGAAAGGTATCCCGCGTAGCAAGCTGTTCGGTGTTCTCGAGCAATTACTCAAAATGAATGGCCAGGGTATCGTCAAACAAGGGGATCTGTACGTGATTGCTCCCCTTGGAGAGGGTCCCCGGCTCCCGCATGAAATCCTCGTGCGGCCTAAGGGCGGCGGAGAGAAGGAGAAAGAGAAGCCTGCGACCGGGCCGCCTACCGGGGACCAGAAACCCGAACCCAATAAGACGCCGCAAGGAACCACAGCGCTCGAGCTCCAACGGAGCCAGGAAGCCGGGCAGCTCGACGCGGAAGAGGGGGTGGTGACTTACATCATCCCCCTGCATTACCTCGCCTCTGAGCACATGAAGCAGATGGCGCAGGTCTTTGTCTCTGAAGGGGCGAACGTTATTGACTTCGCCCCTGCCAATATCCTGATCATCACTGACCACCGGAAGAATATTCAGCAAGTCCTCGACATGATCAACCTGCTGGATACCCAGTATTTCAGCATCAACAACGTAGACTTGATTCAGATCAAGAACAACCTCGCAAAGGACGTCGCCGAAGACCTGGCTAAAATCTTTGCGCCGGGTGACAAGTCGAGCGTTCGCATTATCGCCATTGAGCGGCTGAACAGCATTCTCGCTGTTACTCATGCCCCGTCCGTCCTGCAGCAAGTGAAAATGTGGGTCGACAAACTGGATTCTCCGTCGGCCAGCACTAATATCAAAACATTCGTTTATCAAGTGGAGAACAACACGGCGATGAATATTGCCGATGTTCTCGCTCAGCTGTACCAGGATGGAGCCGGGCTGCCTTCCTCCCCGATGGGTGGCGAAGGCCGAGAAGGCCAGGCCAGTCAAACCGGGTCCCTACGGGAACCAGGCTTTCTCGGGGGGGGATCCAGCAGCTCGATGTTGGGGCGCAATAGTCAAATGGGCGGGTACGGTGGTGGGTACGGCGGCGGATACGGCGGGGGATCCGGCGGATACGGCGGATACGGTGGGGGATTCGGGGGGCAAAGCGGCCGCATGGGCGGCGGGCTGGGCCCTTCTATTTCCGGCCGGCCGATGTCCAACCAGGTGGGAGTCCGGGCTGTTGTCAGCGGCAATTTGAAGGTCATCGTCAAGGAGTTCAACAACTCTCTGATCATCCAGGCCACTCAAGCCGACTACGACTTCCTGCTGGAAACCATCAAACAACTCGACGTTCTTCCCCGTCAGTGCCTGATTGAGGCCAAGGTCTACGCGGTGACCTTGACCGATGACCTCACGTTTGGCGTTTCCGCCTTCTTGGAAAAGCGGGGGAATTTGGCGACAGGTGAGACAGCCACGCCTCCGACCACCGGTTCGATTAGCGGAGGAGCGTTGTCCTTCATGAGCCGAACGTTCATCGGGGCCGAGCGGCAGTTGGAAGCAACGATCAGTGCCCTGCGAGCCAAGACCAATGTCGAGCTCATGGAAGCGCCGCGGTTGCTCGCCATGGACGGCATGCAGGCGACGTTCAACGTCGGCAACGAGGTGCCGGTGACGACGGCGTCCTTTGGCGACCCGGTTCACTCGGGAAGCGCCACGTCGTTTGTCAATTCGATTCAGTTTCGTCCGACCGGTACGACTCTGCTGATTTCGCCTCGGATCAGCGCGAGCGGCATCGTCACGATGGACCTGGCTATAGAAGTCAGCTCGAGTAGTTCGGCAGTGGCCGCTGGCAGTCAGCAGCAGAATCTCACGCCAGTCATCAACCGCAACTATGTGGAAACGTCGCTGATTATCCGAGATGGGCAGACCGTAGCCATTGCCGGTATTATCAGTGACCAGATCGATTTTTCGACGAACCGCGTTCCCCTCCTGGGTGATATCCCTATACTGGGAGCACTCTTCGGAACGACGTCCCAGAAGAAGAACCGGCAGGAACTGATTTTCCTGATCACTCCTCATGTCGTTCCCAACCTGCCGACTGCTACCGAGTTGACGCTTGAATTCAAGCGCTCGATGCGCAAAGCCTACAACCTGATGCGGGACCGGGAAAGGGAATTTGAAGACATGATCCAGAAGCGTCGCGAGGAGGAAATGCGCGACCTTCAGAACCAGCAACCACCCGAGGAGCCGGCGACGCCGCCGAACGGCGGACAGGAACCGGAAAAGAGCGGGCCGGGCGCGTTGCTTCGTCCATTAATCCCGGAAGTCTACGCCGGCAATCGCGTGAAGGCTGCGTAACACCTCTTTCTACAAGCCGCGCACCCAGCGAGGGTGTTGAAAAAGGGAAAAGGGTCTTGAGGCCTGAAAGGCACATAGTAGCCCAGGGCGTAGCGCTTTTTGCGAAGCCCTGGGTTATAGGCCAAGGGACATCCGAGCCCTCCCAAGGAAATAGTCATCTCGGCGGCTGTGTTTTCCAGTCCGTAGGACCGGCACGTCTATAGAAACCGGG
>Ga0105091_10000332_pt1 | contig 19413 bp, 22 predicted proteins | sample PPLLak1March2015_FD_87022 | JGI IMG/M metagenome (GOLD analysis project Ga0105091, IMG submission 87022) | Freshwater sediment microbial communities from Prairie Pothole Lake near Jamestown, North Dakota, USA - PPLs Lake P7 Core (1) Depth... | ecosystem: Environmental > Aquatic > Freshwater >... | reverse complement strand
TTTTGGCGCGCTTCTGCGCAGGTTCGGACTCGCGGTGAAAAAATCCCTCGGCGTCGATCAATCCGGATTTGGGATCGCGGGTTGAGATCGGCCCCCAGCGATAGCGATCCCATTCGCTGGTCAGGGTGAAATGCAATCCCAGATCGATCGCGGGATGCGCGCGGGCATATTCGGCCGCCGCCGGGAACCACGGGCAGACGGCCATCGTGGCCATCGAGGATACGATGCCGGCGCTCATCAACCCTTCCATCGCCGCGAAACTGGCGTGGCAAAAGCCGATGTCGTCGGCGTGGATGATGACGACGCGATCGGTATCGGAATATCCAAGTTCGCGCAGAACGGGATTGGGACGCATAGGTCCTCCGAGGTCCGCTTTCTTTCTCCACCACGATCGTGCACTTCGTGACGAGCGCGGCGATCGCGCCGATCGCCGCCAGCTGCGGGGCGAGGAATACGCCGACGACCCCGAGTGTCACCGGAAATTCGATCAGCGTTTTGCCGGTCTCATCCCGGATCAGGATTCGCCGGATGTTGCCCTCATGCAGCAGTTCCTTGATCTTCGCCAGGAGCGCGTCCCCGTTTACCTGGAATTCCTCGGTGCGTGATTTTTGGTCGGTCATATTCTCTCCTGCCCCCTCCTTATTCCTCCCTCGTTTATCGGTGTGCGATAAACAGGGGAGGTTTATTAGTGAGGATACCCGATCGCCTGCAGGACAAGCACCCCAATCCCCGTCAGCAGAAACAGGCCCCCGGCGATCGCCGGTGCGCAGCCCGCCGAACGCGGCGCTTTATCGAAACCGGAGGATTCGGATTGGGTCGATCCGGCTTTTCCTTTCTTAACAATACTGTAGAGCATGATACCCGCGCCGAGGAGCAGCAACAGAATCCCCAATCCGGTGACCGGGAGGCTCGGGAAAATCAGATATTCGAAGTTCAACGCCAGCAGGACGATCAGCAACAGCGCGGCGACAAATAAAACCTGGGACATCCTTCATTCACCTCGTAATGATCAATCGATGCAAAGGTTCGGGAGTCGTGGAAAATTACGGGTAAGGGCAATCGGATTGTAACCGATCCCGCGCCGCCCGGGTCCCGCAGGAGCCGGAACCGCGTCCGGCTACCTGGGTGGGGACCGAATCCCCCTCACACAGGCCTTCCCTTCCCGCACCTCCTTCAGTCCCGGTTTCCCACCGGGAAAAACCCTCCTCCGGTCCCATGCCCGACACTCCGCACGGCCGTTCCGGTCTTCCACCCGGATTTGTATAGTGAATGCAAATCCTACTGGAGGAGGAAAACAATGAAGAACGAAATCGTAATTCGCACCGAAAAGCTTCGCAAGTATTTTGGCGCGGTCCACGCCGTGGAAGAGGTGAACCTGGAAGTCCGGAGCGGCAGCGTGTTCGGATTTCTGGGGCCGAACGGCGCGGGCAAGACCACGACCATCGGGATGATCCTGAGCCTGATCCACCCGACGGCTGGCACGGTGACGGTGTTGGGCGAACCAGTCAGTCCCTCCCGCAACCGCGTGCTTCGGCGCGTGGGCGCGATGGCGGGCGCCCCGGCCCTGATCCCGTACCTGAGCGCGCGCGAAAACCTGCGGCTGGCCGCCCGGCTGAACGACGGCCTGCCCGTCCGCCGGATCGACGAAGTGCTGGAACAGGTCGGGTTGTCCGCGGCGGCGGACCGCGCGTCCGGACAATATTCCACGGGCATGAAGCAGCGCCTGGGAATAGCCATCGCCATCCTGCATCAGCCCGAACTGCTGATCCTGGACGAACCGACCAACGGGATGGATCCGGCCGGGATGCTGGAAATCCGGAACATGCTGCGAGCCCTGGCCGATGGCGGCATGACGATCTTCCTCAGCAGCCACCTGCTGCACGAAGTGGAACAGGTGTGCGACGAGGTGGCCGTGTTGAACCGGGGCAAGGTTGTCCGCCAGGGAAAGGTCGGCGAACTCCTGGGCAAGAACGAGGCGGTCCTGCGGGTGCGGGTGCCATCCCCCGCGGAAGCGGCAACCCTGCTGCTGACGCTGCCCGGCGTTTCGGAGGTCATGCCGAACGGTTCGTACGTCACCGTCACCGGAGCAACCGGCGATGCGGTCGTGCGGTGCCTTGCGGCGCACGGGATCATCCCGAGCGAGGTCACCAGCGGGCATCCGGATCTGGAACAGGTTTTCCTTCAACTCACGAATTCCTAATTCAACCTTCCTGCGTGATGCAGGACAAGGAGGCTGACATGTTGTGGAATCTGTATTCGAACGAAAACACCAAGCTTTTCCGCCGCGCGCTGTATTGGGTGGGATTGGCGGTCCTGTTTGGAATGGGCATGGCGATCTTTGGATTTCTTTATGCCGCGGTGCAAATCCCGGCGCTTTCCCAAAATATCCCGCCCGAACAGATTGTGATGTTCAAGGGCATGCTGACCTGGCCGGCATCGTTCTATACGGCCCTTCAATTAAGCTGGTCAAGCATCAGTGTGGGAGGGCTGCTCGCGTTTCTCCTGGTGGGAGTGGTCACGGCCCAGGAGTACCCATGGCGGACACTGAACCTCACGGTGGGGCACGGGACACCCCGGGCGCAGGTGCTGGCGGCGAAGCTGCTCTCCGTCTTTACCGCGATTGCGGGCTGGATGGTGATCCTGATTCTGGCCGTCGGCGCATTCACCGCCTTTACCAGCCGGCAGTTCGCGGGAGGTCCGGATATCAGCAGCGTGAATTTCGGCCACCTGGGAATGAGCATTTTGCGGCAGCTGTTGGCGCTGACCCCGTATGTGGCCCTGACCTTCTGCCTGGCGGTGGCGACTCGTTCCGCCGTGGCCGCGATCGGTGTGGCCGCCGGTTTTTCCCTGATCGTCGAGCCCCTTATAATCCAGCTGAACATGATCGCGGGCGGCGGATTGTCGGGGGTGACGGCTTACCTGCCGATGATGCTCTCGCAGAGCCTGCTGAAGGCGAACGAGTTGGGAGCGGCGGGAATGATCGGCGCCGGCGGCGGGATGAATCCGGGAACTGCCGCGGCGGCGATCGCCGTCTACACGGGCGTCTTTCTCCTGTCGGCATTCGTGATCTTCCGCCGGCAGGATCTCTCCAGCTGATCGAATGCGTCATCTCCGGATCGGCGCGCCCGATGGAATGACGCGCCGATCCGGATCGTTTATTGCCAAACCGCAAATTTCCCTTAAAGGTACAATCCATGTGGCATCCAATTCCTCCAATGAAAAACCACCCTCGCGTTCCTTTGTTTCGCCGACTGAGCTGGAAACTCACCAGCAGCTATGCGCTGGTCACCGTCGCCACGCTGCTGCTCGCCGAACTATGCGGACTCGGCGGACTGGGGATGTTCTTAAGTGAAGCGGACCTTTATCCCCGGGCCATGTCCTTCCTCCTATCGGGCGCGGCGCAGGATCTCCATTCGCCGCTCGCGTCCACTCCTCCGGATACCGACGGAATCCGCAGCTGGTTCCGCCAAGTTACCAACGGCGGGGTTTCGTTTGAAGCCTTTGGCCGATATGCGATGAATTTCGCCCTGGACGACAACACCCTGGCGAACAGCCGGTTCTATGTTTTGGATACCGGGGGAAATCTGTGGTTCACCTCGCCGGAGGAAGAGACCCTTCCAGCCGGGGAGCCTTTTAAAATCCCGGATGTTCCGGGGCTGGATAAGATTCTCCGCATGGCGCTGAACGGAGAGCGCGATTCCGGGCGTTTGTTCGTCGTCACGAATGATCCGGATGTCTTGGCCATCGCCGCGCCGATAACGGATCCGGATGGAACGTTCCGCGGCGCCCTGGTGATGGTCATAAAGAATATGGCCATGGTAAACACCCTCGGGCAGCTTCCCGCCCTGCTGGGAGTGAGCCTTGCGTGCGTGGGACCGGTCGCTATTCTGGTCGGTCTCTTTTTCGGGTTCGTGACCGCCCGCGGCGTGACCCGCCGGCTCGGACGGATGGCCCAGACGGCATCCGCCTGGGGCCGCGGCGATTTCTCCTCTGCCATCCGCGACAATTCCGCGGATGAGATCGGGCGACTGGCGGGGGATTTAAACCGGATGTCGCGGCAGCTGCAGGAACTCATCCAAACCCGGCAGCAGCTGGCGGGGTTGGAAGAACGCAACCGGCTGGCGCGCGACCTGCACGACAGCGTCAAGCAGCAGGTGTTCGCGATCAGCATGAACCCCGGCACGGTGCAAACCCTGTGGGAACGCGACCCGGCGCAGGCCCGCGAAAAGCTTGAGGCGGCGATGCAGCAAGCCCAACAGGCGCAAAAGGAACTGGCGATGCTGATCCAGACCCTGCGGCCGGTTCAGATGCAGGGCAAGCGGCTGGTGCAGGCGCTTGGGGAATTCCTCCAGGATTGGCAGACGCAGAGCGGGATCCACTCCGAATATCAAGCCGGCGAGGGATTTTCCCTCTCGGATGAAAAGGAGCAATCGCTCTTCCGCGTCGTGCAGGAGGCGCTTTCCAATGTTGCCCGGCACAGCGGCGCACAGAACGTGCATGTTGTACTGAACGCACAAGGCGGACAGGTGATCATGACCGTCTCCGACGACGGCCGCGGATTCGATCCGGACAAAGCAACCGGGGGCTATGGGTTGAAGTCGATGCGCGAGCGCGTGGAAGCTCTGGGCGGAACGCTGGAGATCAGGAGCGGCGGGAACGGCACGCAGATCACCGCCTCGATGCCGATGGAATAAGCTTGTCATTGCGAGCCTGCCCCCGAGGAGCAAAACTGCTCGCCTGTGCTCCTTGAGCAGTTTTGATTGCGAAGCGGGGGGAGCGGCGCGACCCCGGCCTACCCCAACCGGGGCAGGCGAAGCAATCACCTGATTCTGTAAAAGAAGGAGATTGCTTCGCTCCCGGAGCATGCCCTGAGCGTATGCGAAGGGGTCGCTCGCAATGACACTATGCTGGAAAGCGCGTGGAGAATATGGACACACCGATTTCGGTAATCATCGTCGACGATCATGCCGTCGTGCGCAGCGGCATTCGCGGCTACCTGGAGGCACAGCCGGATCTCCAGGTGCTGGGCGAAGCCGCATCCGGCGCCGAAGGCGTGAAACTGGCCGCCGAGACGGTCCCGGACGTGGTCCTGATGGACCTGGCGATGCCGGAAATGGATGGCTTCGAGGCCACCCGCCGCATCCGCGATGCATCCCCGCGCACCCAGGTCGTGGTCCTGACCTCCTTCCACGACGATGCGCACATCTTCCCGGCCATCCGCGCCGGCGCGCTTTCCTATTTATTGAAGGATATCAATCCCGAGGAGTTGGCCCGGACGGTGCGCCTGGCGGCCCAAGGTGAAGCGGTATTGAACCCGCGCGTGGCCTCGCGCCTTGTTCAGGAATTGGCCGGTGAGCGCACGCCGCAATCCAACCCGCTGGCGGAGCTGAGCAACCGGGAGCTCGAAGTGCTTAAGTTGATTGCCGAGGGTTTATCCAACGCCGATATCGCCGGGAAGCTCGTCCTCAGCCCAAAAACCGTGAAGGGCCACGTATCCAATATCCTTGGAAAACTTCATCTTGCCGACCGGACCCAGGCGGCGATCCTCGCCTGGCGGCAGGGGATGGTCCGATCGGAATGAAGGGTGACACTTAATTTGGCTGCGCCGGGGTGAACCCCGGCGTGGTGACCAAAAGCCCGCCAAAATGGCGGGCTTTTTGACAACCTTGCTCACTCAAATGAGATTCGCCCCCGGGGCAGCGTATTCCAGAGCCGAAAATTCATCCCGGCACAGTGGGACAAACCGGTGACCTTCCGGCAAGTCTTGTCACGGCCGCAGAGTCCCCGCCCAGATCTGCCAGGCGAGCGCGGTCTTGGCCAGCAGGCTCAGGACGATGTACACCCGCTCGCCGAAGAGGTAATCCTTCCACGGCCCGACCTTCTTATACTGCAGGAACATGTTGATCGCGAAGATGTTGAAGAACACGAAGATCGTCGGGACGATCGCGTAAACGAAAGCCGGCGGTTTGGCGTCCGAGGATCCGAGCGCCCCGTAGAACGAGACGAAAATTACGATCCACGGAACGATCCCGGCGATGCAGCCGTAGATGAACGCGGTCCAATCGGTCTTGGCGGTGGTCTGGTTGTGCAGCTCCATCATGATCCCGAACAGGTTCATCATCGCATTGATGCCGAACAGAAGGATCAGCGCGCCCAGGTCCGTCACACCGACCAGCATCCCGATCAGGACGATCATCAGCGAGGAGGAAAGCGCATACTCGTAGAACCGCGCCGGGTTCATCCCGCTCTTCAGCTTGGCCACGTACCAGTTGTAGCCGACGGTGGCCAGGAAGAAGTGGGCGGCGGCCGAGATGAGCAGGAAGACCGCCACCGCCGGGCCGAAGCGCAAGTCGTAGACCTGGGTCGGATTGGGCACCAAAGAACGTGTCGCGGCGTCGAACCGCAGGAAGTTGGTGAACACCGGGTAGGTGGTGTCGTTGCTGATCACCCACATGAAAACACCCTGGATCAGGTGCAGCACCCCCATGACGGCGTTGAAGGCGCGCAGCCCGGTGTACGTCTTTTCAGACGCCGCAACCGCGGGGATGGCGGCGACGGCTTTTACCGCAGCCTTGGGCGCCGCTGCGACCACCCGTCTTGCAGATTTGACCGGAGTTTTCTTCACAGCTTTTTTTATTGCCATGGTTTCTCTCCTTACCCCTCCCCGGCCCTCCCCAATTTGGGGAGGGAGAAATGAAGGGGCGCTACACAATCAGGATAATTCCGAACACAATCTCCACGATCAGGCTGATGATGTTGGATTGCATCACCGAACGGTCGAGGAACATCGACACGGTGCGCACGGCGGCGATCGCCAGGTACATGACCCCAAGCGCCTGGTAGACTTCCGGAACAGGCAGCAGGAACGGCGCCAAACCCAGGCCGATGAACAACCCTCCCATCACGGCGCGGATCTCGGTGATCCCGCGGGGTCCTGTGGCTTCCAATCCCGTGAAGCCTTTAATGGCCCGCGGAGCGAACAGGGAAATCCCTCCCGTCGCGACCGTCGCCAGGGCGCAGATGATTTTCAGTATTTGCAGAATATCCATGGTTCCTCCTCCGCCTAAGCCCGTTTGCCGTACCAGAACTTCTTCCAGTCACCGCCGCTCGATTGCAGCGCGAGAAAGGTGTAGAGCGCGCCGGCCCAGAATCCCAGGATCATCATCAGGGCCACCCAGATGATCGACGGCACAAGCGCCTTCTCCCGAAATACGATCCAACACGAGAATAGCGCAAAACCGACGTATAAATCAACCAGCGAGACGATCCCCCAGGGATTGGCGATGATTTTCGCCCCATCGCTTGAAAAATCGCCGATGGTGAATCCGTAGATCAGAACGCCGGTCATTGCCAGCAGGCCGATCAACGCAATTGCTTTGGCAAGTTTCATAATTCCTCCTTGGATGTGTGTCGCTGAAGAGGAGTTGTCTATAAAGTGGAACGGCCTTTGTATGGATGATACCCGGCACCTCCGGGACCGTCATTCCCCGCGTGATTTTTAGCGGGAATCCTGTGTCTTTCCGCAAACACAAGTGCAAAGACCCTGGATGCCCGCTGAGAGCGCGCGGGCATGACGATCACACCCGCCTTGTACCCTCTACGTTCGATCCCCGCGGTTCTTCGGGAGCCAGGGGACAAACGGGCTGGTCCGTTCGATGTACTCCTTATACCCCGGCCGCGTTTCCATGGTTTTTTCCAGCAGCGCCACGCCCGAAACACGCAGGAGCAGCAGGGTCATGATCACCGGGCTGAACACCGTCCATCCACCACCGGCGGAGGCAGCGATCAGGTAGAAACCCCACCACTGGGCGGCATCCCCGAAGTAGTTCGGATGGCGGGTGTAGCGCCAGACTCCGGTATCCAGGACTCTGCCCTTGTTGGCGGGGTTGGCCTTGAAACGGGCCAGTTGCGCATCCCCGGCCGCTTCGAAGTAGAAGCCAACCGCCCATACAAGGACTCCGAGGGCATCGATCCAGGTCAGCCGGTCCGGAGCCGCGCCGTACTGCGCGGCAAGCAACGGGGCCGAGATGATCCACAGCAGGAAGCCCTGCAGCAGGAATACCTGGAGGAAGCTCCACCACCACCAGCGCGGGCCGTTCTCCCCGCGCCATTTCTGGTAGCGGAAATCCTCCGGCTTGCCCCAATTGCGGGTGAGAATGTGGATCGTAAGCCGCAGGCCCCAGATGGTGACCAGCATCCCGATCAGCAGTTTGCGCGGCAAAAAACCATCGGGCGTGAGAGCGAAGTAGACCCAGTTGGCGACGACAAATCCGGCGCCCCAGAAAATGTCCACGATGCTGGAGTTTTTCAGATACAGGCTGACGAGCCAGAGGGCCGTCATGCAGCCCAGTATGACCGCCAGCCCGATCCCATACTCGGCAAGCCAACTCATGCTCTCCTCCATTTTACGCTTTGGAAATACAGGCGAACCCGATCACTCCGGGTCCGATGTGTGAGCCGATCACCGGGTTGATCTCTTCCATCCAGATATCCCCGGCGGGCAGCAGGTTGCGGATTTCCTCGAGCAGTTCGCGCGCGCGCTCGGCCGCCGCCGAATGCAGGATGGCCGCCTTCTCGTACGGGCCGGATTCCAACAGCAGTTCGACCAGCCGCTTCATCGCCCCGCCCCGGGTGCGGACCCGCTCCGCCGTCGGTTCCCCGTCATACATCTTGAGCAGCGGCTTGATTTGCAGCAGCGTGCCGAGGGTCGCCAGCGCGAAATTCATCCGCCCGCTGCGGCGCATGAATTCGAGCGTATCGAGCGCGGCAAAGACGTGCGTCCGGGAAATCTGCCCTTCCAGCATCGCCAGGATCTCCGGCATCGTCCGCCCGGCTGCCGCCGCCTCGGCGGCGGCCTGAACCAGGAAGCCCATCCCCAGGCTGAGCTGACGTGAATCCAAAACCGTCACGGGGAGGGTTTTCGTGATTTTGGCTCCCTCCCGGGCGATATCCACCATTGCGCTCAGTTTCACGGAAATGTGGATTGAGAGGACTTCCGACGCCCCCTCCTCCGCCATCCGATCGTACGCCTGGCGGAAAACCTCCGGGCTGGGGACGGCCGTGGTCGGGGCGGGATGAAATGAAGGCAGACGTTCGTAAAATTCCCGGCGCGAGAGGTCCACCCCGTCCTGAAACTCCCGGCCGTCGGCATGGATGTAAAGAGGAACCACTCCGATCCCGTGTTGTTGGATGATCTCTTGCGGCAGGTCGCAGGTGCTGTCGGTGACGATTCGAATGGTCATGGGTTTGCCCTCGTAGTTTAGATGCTGCAAACTCAGGAAGGTGACAGGATCAGCGGCAACAGATGTTAATATTACACTGAAATGACTTTCGCCGTTTGACGGAAAAGGCAAATTGGAGTGCGCGGTCCTGATTGGGGATTGGGCCGGGGATAGGCATGAAGATATTTCGAAGGCTGTTCCGGAAGCCCGTTTCCACCACGCAGGCCTGACGAACGATTAAAGGGTCGTCATTCCCGCGCCTGCCCCCGCGGCGCATACCGGCTCGATCTGGTTCATGAGCCGGGATGAAAGCAAAGCGGGGGTGTTCGTAGCGGGAATCCAGGGAGGGTGTGAGAATTATCGGCAGGTACGGCGCGGCGGGAAAAATCAACCCGCCAGCGCGCCGCTGAGGAGAAACGCGATCACCGCATTTAGGATAATCGAAGCATAGTACGCAACCCCGATCCCCTGCTTCAGATTCTTTTCCGCATCCTCGACGATCACGAAATCCAGCCAGTTGCGGGTGAATTTGCGGGTGTTGATCCGGTACATCATATGGACGAACAGCATAAGCAGTATGAACACAGCCGTGAATACCGCCGCCCGCCGCCATCCGAAGAGGTATATGAAGGCGGCGATTACGGACAGGAGGATTAATATCTTCAGGGCCTTGAACCAAGCCGGCTGCAGCTTGTGGCCTTTGACGAACTTTGCGTCGTGAGCAATTTCATGGAATAGGTTCTTCATGATCAACGCCTCTGCCCCTCACCCCCTACCCCTTCCGGGATCCAAACGCCGCGCCGGGATCGCGTTCCCATTCCTCGGCGTCCCCGGGAACAATCCGGAAAAGCGGGTGCGGCTTCGGGCGCGGTACGTTTCGGATCTCCAGAAATTTCTTCCGGTCGCGCCGGCTTACTTTGGCCAGCAGATGCCGCCATTCGAATTTTATCTGACCCTGATTAACCGGGAGCCGCATGACACTCCGGGAAGATCCGATTTTTCGGGCGTCAAACGCGTATCCGCGCCGCGCGGCTTCATCATGAACCCCCCTTAAATAAGCGCCGACGGCGGCAACCGGCTTCCCGCATTCCCGGAAGCGGATCAACTGCGGGTGATGGTGATACCCCCGCGTTTTCCCGCGCAGGACCTGCTGCGCGAGCAGCCCTTCCCGCCACAAGGCGGTCAGGCCCTTGCGATCCAGATACTTCGGGTGAAGGGACCAGAGTCGCATGATTCACACAAAGAGTTACATCCGCAGGAAACGTGTCATTCTGAGGACGCGCACTACGCGTCCGAAGAATCTCAGAGAAGCTGAAGAGCAGATCCCTCGGCTGCGTAAACAGCAGCCTCAGGATGACAGGGCGAATTGCGTAAACCGCACCATCGGGCCGACCGGGCGGACCGCGTAAACGAGCCCTCAGGCCGACACATTTATGAAGGCCGCCGCCAGATCTCTCGCCGCTTCGACCTCCGACCGCGACCAGCAGGCGCTCAGGCTGATCGCATTCCCGTCCGCGAGGACAACCTTAAGTGAGTAGGTCGGTGAGCCGTCGCTCCACGCGTGGGTTTCGAGGGTGAGTTCGCGCACCAACCTGAGGGGATACTCCTGCACCCGCCGGCGCAGGATCGGAGCCTGGGCGGTGTACCGGAAGATTCCCAGCTGCCGGTCGAAGGTCATCCCGGTATTTAATCCGGCGATCGCCGCCCAAATGAGGAAAGCACTGACGGCCATCGCACCGGCGGAAATAATCGCGGCCAGCAGGAAGAACGGATTAAGGTAATCGTTCCACCCGATCCGGAAGATCAGCTCATATGGCGCGAGCATCGGAAACAGTGAGAGGAGCAGGAACAGGACCCGGGTTCCCACGGGCATGGGCATGCTCACATCCAGGCGCTCGGCGGTTTTCTGAATTCGCAGTTCCATACAAAGACGCCCTTTCTCCGGCCGGATTTGAGTCAGGATCTTCGCGCGCTTCCGGTCCTTCCGGGAACGCGGGCGCGGTAGAGATACCGGGCGTGCAACCCTTCCTCGACCGCCCGGCTCACGCCCAACGCATCACCCATGCGGTTCTCATAAATGAACATCAACCCCTCGGCTTCGAATTGCGGCTTCAGTTCGGCCAGGGTTTCCCTGCGCCGCTGGGCCAGCAGGTAATCCCGGGTCGTCAGATCCCAGGTGCGGAACGCAAGGCCGTTCGCGCCCAGCGCCTCCGCCAGCGGCGTGCGACCGGGCGGGAGCGTGTCGGCCGGGAATTCCTCCCGCGCCACCCCCGGCTCGCGGCCGTAGGAATACAGGAAGGCCATCTCGCCCCCGGGGCGGAGCGCCTTTTTCAAGACGCGGATCGTCGCGGGATAATCCCCGCTGAAGTAGATGGTATCGATGGAAAGGACGGTATCGTACTCGGAATCCGGCAATTCCAGCCGGTTGATATCGCCGACGACGAAAGACAAGCGGCCTGCTTTCGCCGCCGTGCGTTCGCGCGCCGTGCGGACGGCCGCCTCGATAAAATCCAATCCGGTGATGTGCGCGCCGGAGACGTCCGAAAGATATTCCGTGATCAATCCGCTGCCGCAGCCCAGATCCAGGGCATGCCGCGCCGGGTTGAGCTGAGTCACCTGCTGGAGCAGGCCGAGCTGCTCCATATCGGCAAATCCATGCTGACCCAGATCCCGGCCGAAGACGCCTTCGCAGAAGGCGTGATGCGCCGGGCTATGGTCTATCGCGGAATAAAAGCCTGTGTAGAAATCTTTCATGGGTTTCGGACGGGCGGTTTTGGATTACGCCGGGCGGAAAACAAGCCGGGAGCGCAGGTCCCCGCGCACCGTGCTTTCGAACACCTCCCCGCGGTAAAATCCTCCGATCCCGGCCAGGAGGCCTCAACCCGGTTGCGACCGGAAACGGAATCCCCCGGCGTACGCGGCTTCCATTCCGCCTCCGCCTTCCCGTATAGCAATCCGGAGCGGCTGATGCGCCGCTCCGGTGGTTAAAAAAAAGGAAAAAACCAGGCTGCGGCGGAGGATCAGATTCCCGGAATGATCAGCGTTCGCATCAGGTTATTCGGCGTGGTGAACGTCTTTTCGTCGAACCCGGCGGTGAAAATCGCCACCAAATCCAATCCGGGGATTACGTAGATGAACTGGCCGCCGGCGCCGTGCGCGGAGTATCCCTCGAACCCGTTCATCCACCAGAGATATCCATATCCGGCATCCTCGGCGCTGTTGCGCTTGGCGGTGGTGTCCGCGTGCTTTACGGTGGACAGCGCCATCCACTCGCGGGGAATGAGCTGCCGGCCGTTCCAATCGCCGTCGTTGACGTACAGGTTCCCGAACTTGGCCATATCGATCGGCCGGAGTTCCATGCCCGTGTTCCCGAAAGGAATGCCCTGGGCGTCCGCCGCCCACGCGAAATCCTTGATCCCCATCGGATCGAAGAGCGTTTCACGCAGATAAAACTCGGCTGGCTTTCCGGACGCCTTCTGAACGATGGCGGAAAGCATGTGCGCGGCCAGCGGATCGTATTGAAAAACCGTTCCCGGGGCAGCGCCGAACGACCGGCCGAAGAATTCATCCGTCCAATTCCTGCCCGCGTCGGCCGGATCCGGAGTGACGGCCTGCTTGTGCCCGACGGTCATCGTCAGGAGATGGCCGATCTTAAGCTGCGTGAGATTGTCTCCCGCCTTAACCTGCCGCTCCGGGAAGAAATCGAGGACTTTCTGATCCACACTCTGGATGTAACCATCCCGGATGGCGTTTCCGACCAAGGCCGATACCACGCTCATTGTGCAATCCGCGATGGCATGCCGGTTTTCGCGGGCGTATCCCGAAAAATAAAACTCCGAGACCAGAAATCCGTTGCGGATCAGGAGAAAACTATGTACCGGCAGGCTTTCCCTGCCGATCTTCTCGCGCATATCATCGATCGCCCCGTGATCGATACCCTGCATCTGCGGCGATGTGGACGGCCACTCGCCGTTCGGATAATCCACCGGTGTCGTCCGCGGAATGCGGGGCGGGCGGGCGGTCGGCACGACCGCCAGCAGCGGCGGAGGGGGCGTACAGGCCGCGGCCAGCGACAGGCCCGCCAGGCCGAGGAATTCGCGCCGGGTGATCCGGCGGATTGCGTGATTCGAATTTTGTTTTTCCATCACGTTATTTTCTCCCATGAATGCGTGCTGTTCTCCGGCGTGTCGAAGAAAATAAGCGGGCCGGGACGGATTTCATCATACCATTACTTTCCCGGGCGGCATCGGTAGAAAATGGAGCCCCGCAGCCCGTGGCGGTATTTTACAAGGATCGCGTTGAATAATCCGGATCTCGCGGGTTATCATAAATCATCCGTGCAATCCGCTTTTATCCATGAAATCCGTGTAGGTTTTTTCTAATTCGCGTACGAGATGGATTAATCCACAATGAACAATTTGACGCCGGTTTCCGTGTACGACCGGTGCGGCAGCACATCGTCCGCCACCTGGTAGGTCATCCCGGGCGTCAATACCTGCTCCCGGCCGTCTTTTCCCTCCGAGTGAAGTTCTCCCTCCAGAACAAGGACGATGTGCCCCTTGCTGCACCAGTGGTCCGCGCGGTATCCGGGCGAGTATTCGACCATCCGGACGCGGATATCGCCGAAGTTGCAGGTTTTCCATCGCGCGGTCCCCGTCTCCCCCTTATGTTCTTCGGTCTCAATCCGGGACCAATCCGTCACTTCGAACGGAAAATCCAGCATGCGCATGATTTTCTCCAATCGGGGCGGCCGAATGGCCTGCCCCTGAAATAATCGGCGGAATGGTATCACAACCCAGAGTTCGCTTTATTTCTCGCAGGGTGTTCAAAAAGTCGGTCGAGCAGCCCGCGCGCTTTGCGGGCGCATCGAGACCGCGCCAAATTACCGGTGGTTCGACACGCAAGAACCGCTACTCGACCACTTTCGATGCCTTTTTCAACAACCTGCTAGTGAATTTTTCCACGCATCTCCGTGTTTTCTGTGGATAAAGAAAGATTCCATCGAGGGCACGGAAGTGTGCGGAAATCCTGATAAAATATTGCCGCCGTTATTATCCAATGGTATCCTGAATTGGAAATTATCGCACCGTGGCTGCCCCGCGGCGCGGATAATCCCGAAAACACGGATTAGGATTCCATCCGCCCAAGGAGGCAGCAATCCATGCCAAACCACCGTCATAATAATTCCCATCCATTCCCCTGCGGCCGATTCTCGCGGCGTAATTTTTTAAAGATTGCGGGCGTCGCAGCCGGCGGCGCCGCGCTGGGCGGCTGCGGTCCGCTCACCCCCGCCCCGGCCGGCACCCCCGCATCCACTCCGCGGATCGAACCGCCTGCCCGGGTGGCGATCGCCCGGGCGGCGACGTACGATCCCGCGCTGGTGCGCGCGCAGACCCAGGCGCTCCTCGACAGCCTGGGCGGGATCGGCGATGTGGTTCGACCAGGCGACAAGGTCGTGGTGAAGGTCAACCTGGTCGGGGGCGCGGACGGCGGCGCGCCGCCGACCGGCACCACCGCGCCCGAAAGCTACGTCACCCACCCGGCGGTGGCGCGCGCGATGTGCGAACTCCTGCGCGACGCCGGCGCGAAAAAAATATACGTTGCGGATTCAGTCTGGAACCAGTCGGATTTCGAAGCCTGGGGATACCCCGCGATGCTGGCGGACACGGGCGCGGAACTCATCAACCTCAACCGGACCGATCCGTACCGGGATTACGCGACCGTTCCCGCCGGCCAGGATTGGTATATCTACGAATCCTTCCGCTTCAACCGCCTGCTCGAAGAGGCGGATGCGCTGATCTCGGTGACGAAGATGAAGTGCCACTATCTGCTTGGCATCACCCAGTCGATGAAGAACCTGGTCGGCCTGGCGCCGTTCAAGTTTTACGAATTGAAGCCCGGCGACGGGTACCGCACCGGCTTCCACGGAATGGAATCTGAAACGCGGACGCGGCTGCCGCGGGTGGTGATGGACCTCAACCGCGCCCGGCCGGCGAACCTCTCCCTGATCGACGGGATCAAAACCGTGGAGGGCAGCGAAGGACCGTGGAACGGCAACCTGCGCGCCAAGAGTCCGGGGATCCTGATCGGCGGCAAGAATCCCGTCGCCACGGATTCGGTCGCGGTGGCGGCGATGGGCTTCGACCCGGCGGCGGAATATCCAAACCCGCCGTTCCTGCGGGCCGAGAATCACCTGAACCTCGCCTGCACGCTGGGATTGGGAACCAACCGCCTGGAGGAAATCGAAATCCTGGGCGCCGCATTGGATGACGTAAAGATGAAGTTCGAACCGGCGTGGTAGGGCTTTAAAAGACCGAAGCGATCCCCGCCAGATGCACCCCCGCTTCGCGAGGGCAGGCTCGGGGATGATGACCCTTCGACTTTGCTATCTGGAAATCCTGCGGGCGATCGCAGCGATGAATTCCGGACTGCTTCCGCAGCACCCCCCCACCACTTGCGCGCCGCGGGCCACCAGCGCCTCGACTCTTTCCGAAAACTGCTGCGGACCGACGTCGTAAACAGCCTTGTCGCCGATCATCCTGGGCAGGCCGGCGTTGGGTTTGGCGATCCAGGGCAGCGCGGGAGCGGCGCCGCGCAACTGGTCCAGCACCTCGTCCATGACGTCCAGGCCCTCGCCGCAATTGGCGCCGAACGCCGCCAGCCCCAGCGGCCTCAGCGATTCGAGCGCCTCCCGGACTCCGGTCCCCATGATCGTCTTTCCCGCAGGCCCGAAGGTCATCGAGCAGAATACGGGAAGCGACGAAGCCCGCTTCGCGCCCGTGACGGCCGCGCGCGCCTCCTCCAAATCCATCATCGTTTCCACCCACAGGAGGTCCACGCCGCTTTCAGCCAGCGCATGCGCCTGTTCGGCGAAGGCGTCGGCGGCCTCGGCGAAGCTCAAGCTCCCGATCGGCTCCATCATCTCGCCGCACGGGCCGATGTCGCCCGCCACGAACGCCCGGTCCGCCGCGGCATCGCGCGCCAGGCGCGCCCCCGCGCGGTTGAACTCGGCCGCCCGCGACTCCATATCCGCACGCTTAAGTCTGATCCGGCTGCCGCCAAAGGTATTGGTAAGGATGATTTGCGATCCGGCGTCGATGTAGGCACGGTGCACATCCGCGATCCGCTGCGGGTGCGCGACGTTCCACGCCTCCGGAGGCGCGCCCGGTTCGAGCCCCTGGGCCATGAGGAAGGTTCCCATCGCGCCGTCGGCGATGAGGATTTCGCCGTCCGCCAGGCGCTGGAGCAATCCGGTCCGCCGGATATCGGGTTCGCCCCCGCTTTGCGCACCGTCCATGGCATGCCCTCCCGTTCCGCCCCAAACTACTCGAAGATGATCGTGCGCTGCCCGCACAGGAACACCCGCTCGTCGAGCACCAGTTTCACCGCCCTGGCCAGGACCGATTTTTCCACATCCCGCCCGGCCCGAATCATGTCTTCGACGGCGTAGGTGTGGGCCACCGGCAGGATTCCCTGGGCGATGATCGGCCCCTCGTCGAGCTTTTCAGTGACAAAGTGCGCCGTCGCGCCGATGATCTTCACCCCGCGCTCATACGCCTGCCGGTACGGGCTGGCTCCGGTGAAGGCCGGGAGGAACGAGTGGTGGATGTTGATCATCCGGCTGGGGAAGCGGTTGATGAAATCGGCGGTCAGCACCCGCATGTACTTGGCGAGGATGACGTATTCCGGATCGTACCGCGCGAGCTCCGCGAGGATCTCGGCCTCGTGTTCCATCCGGCTTTTCTTTTCATGCGGGATATGGTGATATGGAATATCGAACCGCCGGACAAGCTCCTCCAATTCGGCGTGGTTGGAGATCACGGCCAGGATCTCCGCGTTCAGGTCGCCGAAGGCGTGGCGCAGCAGCAGGTCGCCCAGGCAGTGATACTCCTTCGTCGCGAGGACGACGATCCGCCGCTTCTCCCTGCCCGGGAACCGGACCCGGGCGCCCGGCGGGAGGACCGCCTGCAACTCGGGTGCGACCCGGTCCTGATCGACCGTATCCTCGACCGCCGTGCGCATGTAGAACCGCCCGCTCTCATGATCCACGAACTCGTTGTTCTGGACGATGTTGACCCCATGCCGGAGCAGCACGTCCGTGACGGCGTGGATAAGCCCTTTGCGGTCCTGGCATTCGATCAGGATGATCTGAGAATTATCCGGCATCACTTATTCCCGGGACGGCTGTCGCCGCCCTTTCCATAGGATCAGCCGGGCTTTTGTTTCTTCCCGGCTGCATACCGCATCCCCATATACCGGTCGCCGCGCCGCAGGTCATCCAGCAAGACCGCCAGCCGTTTCTGCTTCGTTTCCGGGCGCTTGGCGCGGCTGATCCAGGAGAGATAATCGTTCTGCTGGTAAGCCGGCCGGGCGCGATACGCCTCGCTCAGGCCGGCCTGCGAGATCGCCCGCCGGACTTCAGCCGGCATCTTCTGGAGGACGCGGGTCAATCGGGAGAAGTCGCGCACGGGATATCCTTCCTCTCAGCGGAACCATCGCGTAAACCGGCGGCCGAGGCCGGTTCTCCATTCTTACCCCTTAAAAATATTTTACTCCACATTACTTGGAGAATTTGATGCATCCCTTGTAAATAATTCCCATTCCGGGGTTTTTTCCGGGCGCCTCAGCGCCAGACGGCGAGGATGATCCCGGCCAGCCCGAACCCGATTAAATGATTCCCGACCCGGATCAGGAACAGGTTGAAGGGGATCTTTTCCCAGATCAGCTCGCCGACCTCGAGCGGAACGATGAAACCGATCCAGGCCAGGATCCCGATAAAGAGCCCGTCCACCACGGTAGCCGCGCCGGCAAGGTTGACGATGATCGCCAGGACCAGCGCCATGAGCAGGTGCCCGATCGCGCCGACCGGCATCCACCGGCTGGAAGGCTTCAAATCCGCCTTGGCCAGACCCGCCCAGGCATCTCCGAACACCTTGGGCTGATACCAGATCAATCCGACCACCATGTGCACGATGGCGGCCACGAGGACTGCGAGCAGGTTGATGGATGATAGATTCAGCGTTGCCAGCATTTATCCTCCTATGTGCAGGCCGGAAGGCTCCGGCCCGCGCTAAAAAACCTTCGGGCTATCCCGGTGTGGCTTGATCAATAGATTGCACCCGCCCCACCCGGCCGTCTTCGAGCATCACCTTGATGCCGTGCGGGTGGGTCGGGCTTTTGGTCAGAATGCGCGCTACGACCCCGGCCGTCAAAACGCCGCTGCGCTGGTTTTGTTTCTCGACAACTTGCACCCGCAGGCCGGGGCGGAGTTCGCTTCGTTTTGGAAAGGGCATGATCCTCGATCCTTTGGGTAAATTATCCCGGGCATCTCAATTTTATCGAGGCCTTCATTGTACACAAGATCGCGGCTTACCTATACTGTCCTAACCCCCTCTCCCCTTTCCCATTAAGGGAAAGGGGAGAGGGGGTTAGGACAGTAGGAAAAGACTCCGGTAAATTCCGGAGTCTTTTCCGTGGGGAGAAAGGAGGATTTTTTTATTCCGACTGCCCGGCCGTCGGTTGACACGGGAGAATCAGCTGCGATTCAGGATCCGGTCGATCTCGCCCATCTGCGCCGGCGAGAGGGGTCCGAACTTCATCGCGCTGCAGTTTTCCTCGGCCTGTTTGACGTTTTTAAAACCCGGGATCGGGATCGTATTCGGGCTGCGGGCCCAGATCCACGCCAGCGCGCCCTGGGCCAGGGTCCGGCCGCCGGCGGTCAGGACGCCGCGGATCGAATCGAGTTTATCGAGCCAATCCTTGGTCGGCTTGCCGTTCTGGAAAGCGGGGTGCCAGCTGGCGTGCCGGCGCACATCATCTTCGGCGAAGGTGGTGGCGGGAGAAAATTTTCCGGTCAGGAGCCCCATCCCGAGCGGGCCGCGGATCATGCTGGCCAGGTTCCACGCTTCGCACAACGCCAGCAGTTCCGCGCTACCGTCCAGCACGCTGAGCTGCTGCTCGATCACGCCGCAGCGCGGCGAGGTCGAGAAGGCGCGGATCGCGTCGGTGCGGTCGGTGCTCCAGCCGTAGGTGCGGATCTTGCCCTCCCCGGCCAGCTTTTCCAGCACTTCGCGGGCTTCCAGCGCGCGTTCGATCTTGTGCCCCCAGATGTGCAGCAGGTAGACGTCGAGGTAATCGGTGCCGAGCCGCTTGAGGCTTCCCTCGAGCGCCTGCATCAGGTGCTTGCGCGACA
>Ga0105091_10000331_pt1 | contig 19421 bp, 17 predicted proteins | sample PPLLak1March2015_FD_87022 | JGI IMG/M metagenome (GOLD analysis project Ga0105091, IMG submission 87022) | Freshwater sediment microbial communities from Prairie Pothole Lake near Jamestown, North Dakota, USA - PPLs Lake P7 Core (1) Depth... | ecosystem: Environmental > Aquatic > Freshwater >... | reverse complement strand
CGTCGCCACGCTGGCCATCTTTCTGGCATCCATATTCACCTTCGGCACGGTGGTGAAGAAGCAGTTTTTCCCCTCCTCTTCCCGCTCCGAGCTGCTGATCGAGTTGTGGCTACCCCAGGGGGCGTCGCTCAAGGCCACCGAGGCCGAGGTGCTGCGCGTGGAAAAACTTCTGAAAGGTGACCCGGCAGTCGCTTCCCAGTCCGCCTATGTAGGCAACGGCGCGCCGCGCTTCTACCTGCCGCTGGACCAGCAACTGTTCAACGACAACTTCGCCCAGCTTGTAGTGGTAACCAAGGGCGTCAAGGAACGCGAAGACCTGAAGGAGCGCCTCGAACAAGCCTTCTCGGACAGCGATGGCACCTGGTCCGGATTGCGGACACGTGTCCTGCGCCTGGAAAACGGTCCCCCGGTGGGTTTCCCGGTGCAGTTCCGGGTCATGGGCGCGGATCTGGAGCAGCTGCGGCTTATTGCCGGGCAGGTGGAGCAGGTCATGCGCGCCGACCCCGCCCTGCAGAAGGTCAATCTCGACTGGAACGAGAAAATTAAGAGCGTGCGCGTCGTCATCGACCAGGACCGGGCGCGTCTGCTGGGCGTTTCCAGCCAGGACGTGGCACTGACCCTGCAAGCCTGGCTCAAGGGCGCCGCCATCACCCAGTTCCGCGAAGGCGACCAGCTGATCGACGTGGTCTGGCGCGGCAGCGGTGTGAACCGCGACTCCCTCGACGGCCTGCCCGACCTGGACATCGCCACGACCGGCGGGCGCCATGTGCCGCTGGCCCAGGTAGCCAGGCTGGAGCCGGTACTGGAGGAGGGCATCGTGTGGCGGCGCGACCGGCTGCCGACCATCACGGTGCGCGCCGACTTGGCCGGGAAAACCACGGGTCCGGCGGTGTCGGCCCGCGTCAACCCGCGCCTCGACCCGATCCGCGCCCAGTTGCCGCCGGGCTTCCGCATCGAGATGGGCGGCACGGTGGAAGAATCGGCCAAGGGCGAGAAATCCATCCAGGCCGTCATGCCCCTCATGCTGATCGGCGTGATCACCCTGCTGATGATCCAGTTGCAGAGCATGAGCCGTACCATCATGGTGCTGCTGACCGCGCCGCTGGGCCTGATAGGCGTCACCCTGTCGCTACTGTTGTTCCAGGTGCCTTTCGGTTTTGTCGCCCAGCTCGGCGTCATCGCCCTGATGGGCATGATCCTGCGCAACTCGGTGATTCTGGTGGACCAGATCGACCAGGACGAAAAGGCCGGCAAGAGCACCTGGGAAGCCATCGTCGGCTCCACGGTGCGGCGCTTCCGGCCCATCACCCTGACGGCAGCGGCAGCGGTGCTAGCCATGATTCCCCTGACGCGCCAGATATTCTGGGGCCCGATGGCCGTGGCGATCATGGGCGGGCTGATCATCGCCACGGCCCTCACCTGCCTGTTCCTGCCGGCGCTCTACGCTGCCTGGTACCGGGTCAGGGAGGAGTAGCGATACTGTGCCATAACGGCATCGTCGAATGGCGCAAAACATCAGTTCTTGCTAGAATCCCGTCGTTATCCGTTCAATTAGAGATTCATCAATGAGCCGCTCCCGTTTGTTGTCCCTTTTTTCTGCCCTGGCCGCTGCGCTGCTCCTCACCGTCGCTCCAGCCCATGCCGACGAAGCGCAGGAAATCAGCCTCTTGATGAAGCAGGGGCAGCGGGACAAGGCACTAGAGCGCGCCAACAACTTTCTCGCCACCCACCCCAAGGACGCACAGGTGCGTTTCATCAAGGGTCTGATTCTGACCGAACAGAACAAGGCAGCCGATGCAATCAAGCTGTTCACCAGCATCACCGACGACTACCCCGAACTGCCGGAACCCTATAACAACCTGGCAGTGTTGTATGCCTCCCAGGGCCAGTACGAAAAAGCCAAAACCGCGCTGGAAATGGCGATCAATACCCATCCAAGCTACGCCACCGCACACGAAAATCTCGGCGACATTTATGCCAAGATGGCCAGCCAGGCCTACGACAAGGCGCTGCAACTGGACAAGGGCAATGCAAACGCACAAGCCAAACTGGCGATGATCAAGGACATCTTCTCCAAACCGGCACCGCGTCAACCGGCAAAAACCGTGCTTGCCGCAAACGCACCGGCAACAACCAAGCCAGCGACTCCCGTTGTACCGCCAGCAACGCCAGCGCTTGCAAGCGCGAAACCGGCCACAGCTCCCATCACGCCAGTTGCCATACCCGCCAAGGCAAGCGAATCCGCCAAGCCTGTCGCAGCAGAAAAACCCGCCCCCGAATCCGGCAAAGGCGACAGCAAGGAAGCCATACTGGCCGTAGTGGAAGCCTGGGCCAAAGCCTGGTCAAGCAAAAATGTCAGCGCCTATCTCAAGCACTACGCACCAGATTTGGTACTCGCCAAGGGTGAAAGCCGCACCAACTGGGAAAAGACCCGCAAGGAACGCATCAGCAAACCGAAATCCATTTCTGTGACCATCGCCTCACCCGAGGTAAAAAGCAGCGATGCGACACATGCCAAGGTTACATTCAAACAGATTTATCGTTCCTCAGGTCTCAACAGCGAAACGTGGAAAACCCTGTTGATGGTCAAGGCGAACGGAAAATGGCTTATCAATGAAGAGCGGATTGGGCGCTAGGAGCCTATCTGACTTGATGAGCAAGATCAGGCCTGTTATTCGCTTTTTCCTGTTGCTAATGCTGGGCCTGGTGGCGCTGCCAGCAGGCGGCATGGGCGACCTGCTGCCGCCCCTGCAATACGCCCGCAGCCACAACGGCAATCCCGAAGCCTTGCTGGTCAACATCCTGCTCAAAATCAGGCAGAACCGTCTCGATGCGGCACTGCAGGATGTCGATGCCCTGCTTCACGTCAACCCCAATTTCAGGCTCGCCAGCCTCATCCGCGGCGACTTGCTCATGGCCAGGGCGAAGCCCCTGACCGCCTTCGGCAGCGCGGCGGGCGGGACACCCGAGCAAGTGGCGGATTTCCGCGACGAAGCCCGGGTGCGCCTGCAGCGCTATCTGGATCAACCGCCAGCAGGCAGAATCCCCAAGTACCTGTTGCAGATGCAGCCGGAACAGCGCCATGCCGTCGTGGTGGACACCAGCAAATCGCGCCTCTACCTGTTCGAAAACAATGCCGGTGAGCCGCGCCATGTCGCCGACTACTACATTACCGTGGGCAAGGCCGGTGCGGAAAAACTGCGCGAGGGCGACCAGAAAACACCGCTCGGGGTGTATTTCGTCACGGCCAACCTGGCAGTGGAAAAACTCTCCGACTTTTATGGCGTGGGCGCATTTCCCTTGAGCTACCCCAACGAATGGGACAAGCGCCAGGGCAAGAATGGACATGGCATCTGGCTCCACGGTGTGCCGCGCGACACCTATAGCCGTGCGCCCAAGGCCAGCAACGGTTGCGTGGTGCTTGCCAATCCCGACATGGCAGCACTGGGCAAGACTTTGCAGGCAGGCCTCACCCCTGTCGTCATCAGCGAGCGCGTGGAATGGGTCAGCGTAGAGGAATGGCGCTCACAGCGCGAGCGTTTCAAGGGTGAAGTGGATGCCTGGCGCAGGGATTGGGAAAGTCTCGACAACGAACGTTACCTGAAGCACTATTCACCGGCCTTCAGCGCCAACGGACAGGACTTCACCACGTTCAGCACACAAAAAAGGCAGGTTCATGCCGGCAAGTCGGCATTGCGTGTCAAGCTATCCGACATCAGCATCTTCCAGTACCCCGGCAAGGAAAATCTGATGGTCGTAACCTTCACTCAGGATTACCATAGCAACAATCTGGTCAATGTGATGCGCAAACGCCAGTACTGGCAAATGGAAAATGGCCAGTGGCGCATCATATACGAAGGCTCGGCCTGACAAACCCGCTTCAAATTACGCGTTTAGGAGGAATCATCATGTTTCATTTCCGTTTTCTGCTGACCGTATTTGCACTGTGTACCAGTCTTGGCGTCCATGCCGCCAGCAACCCCCAGGTCATGATCAAGACCAACCTCGGCGAAATGATCGTGGAGCTTTATCCCCAGAAAGCGCCCAGAACAGTGGAAAATTTTCTCCGCTATACGCAGGGCGGATTTTACAACGGCACGATTTTTCACCGTGTGATCAATGACTTCATGATTCAGGGTGGCGGCCTTACCCCGGCTTTCGAACAGAAAATAGCCTTCCCGCCCATTCCCAATGAGGCCGACAATGGCCTGAAGAATGAGCCTGGCACGCTGGCCATGGCTCGTGGCGACGATCCAAACTCGGCTACGGCGCAATTTTTCATCAACCTGGATGCCAACAAGCATCTCGATTTTTACAAGCCCGAGTCTTACTACTACGGCTATTGCGTGTTCGGAAAAATCATCAAGGGGCTGGATGTCGCCAAAAAAATTGGCGCCATCCCAACTGCAGCGGGCGGACCATTTAAATCGGATGTCCCTCAGGAAAAAATTGTCATCGAGGAAGTCACCCCCATAACGATTCAGGTCGCGACAGAATTGCCCGCTGCCAAAAAAATCACCAAACAACCCACCCGCAAGAAAAAGGACGTAAAACATGGTTAAGCTTCAAACCAACTTCGGCGCCATCACTCTCGAACTGGACGCAGAGAAAGCGCCGCAGACCGTGGCCAACTTTCTCCAGTACGTGAATGACGGCTTTTTCAATGACACTATTTTCCACCGTGTCATCGACGGATTCATGATCCAGGGCGGCGGCTTCATGTCGGACATGACGCAGAAGGCCACGCGCGACCAGATTCAGAACGAGGCCACCAACGGCCTGAAAAACGATGCCTACACCATCGCCATGGCGCGCACACCCAATCCGCACTCCGCCAGTTCCCAGTTCTTCATCAACCTCACCGACAACGGTTTCCTCAACCACACCGGGCAAAATGCACAAGGCTGGGGCTACTGCGTGTTCGGCAAGGTTGTGGAAGGACAGGACGTGGTCGACAAGATAGCGAAAGTCAAAACCGGCAACAAGGCCGGGCATCAGGATGTCCCTGTAGAGCCAGTGATCATCGAGAGTGCGGAAGTCGTTTAAATGGTGATGGGTAATGGGTGATGAGTCATGGGGGTGCCGAAGGCATCCTCCCATTACCCCTTGCTCATTACCCATTACCCCAAATGAAACACAGCCTGTTCATCTCCGATCTGCACTTGAGCGCGGATCGCCCGGAAGTTCTTTCCGCCTTTGTCGAATTTCTTGTAACAACCGCAGCACACGCCGAAGCCCTGTACATACTCGGTGACCTGTTCGAATATTGGGCCGGGGACGACGATCTGGATGACCCCTTTAATCGCCAGGTTGTTGCTGCCCTCGCATCCCTGCGTGCCGGCGGCACGGCTTTGTACCTGATGCACGGCAACCGCGACTTCCTCATGGGCAAAGCACTGGCAAGCGCCTGTGGCGCACATCTGCTGCCTGACACGAGCTTGATTGATCTGCATGGCACCCCCACCCTGCTGATGCACGGCGACACGCTGTGCACTGACGACACGGCTTACATGGCCTTCCGCGCCCAGGTGCGCGACCCACAATGGCAGCAGGCCTTCCTCGCCCAGCCGCTGCCACAGCGCAAGGCACAGATCGAGCAGTTGCGGGAGCAAAGCAGGCTGGCGCAACGTCAGAAGACGGCGGAAATCATGGACGTCAACGCCGAATCTGTTATAAATACGCTCAGGCAGCGAAACTATCCGCGCCTGATTCACGGCCACACCCACCGTCCTGCGCTGCATGTGCTTGAAATTGACGGCTGTCTCTGTGAGCGCTGGGTACTGCCGGACTGGTACGAGCAAGGCGGATACTTGCGCTGCGACGAACAAGGTTGTGCGGCAATCAAGATTTAACCCGGCAAAAGCCGTTAACCAAGGAGCTCACTGAGAACACGGAGAAAAACAAATGATCGCAGGTTGCCTGGCTTTCGCCCATTGAGTGAGCCTACAAAAAGTTCAAGATAGCCTTTCTCCGTGCCCTCCGTGGTTTCAAACTAGATTTTAAAGGGGCACAAAAATGATTCTGATCCTGACCCAGGACATTTCCCACGAAAGTGCCGAATTCCGGCAACTGATGGACCACCTCCATGCATTGCCCGGCATCAAGACGCGTATTCATCAGGAAAAAGGCGAGCAACAAACGCTCACCGAAATCTACCTGATCGGCGACACCGGGCCGCTTTCCGTCGAAGACATGAAAACCCTGCCTGGTGTGGAGCGCGCGGTGCGCGTTTCGGAGGAATACCGTGTGCTCGGCCGCCACAAGGACGATGACCGCCCCACGCACTTCGACTACAACGGCGTGCGCTTTGGCCAGGACACGCTCAATATTTTCGCCGGGCTGTGCGCCGTGGACGTGCCGGAGCATGTGGAAGCGATGATGAAGGCGCTGCGCGATAACGGCCAGGTGTGTACCCGCATGGGCGCCTACAAGCCGCGCACCAGCCCCTATGCCTTCCAGGGCCACGGCAAGGCCTGCCTGCCCTGGGTATTCGAACTGGCAGGCAAATATGGCATCAAGGTGATCGCCATGGAAATCACCCACGAATCCCATCTCGACGAAATTCGCACCGCCCTGCAGCAGACCGGCAATCCCACCGGCGTAATGCTGCAAATCGGCACGCGCAACACGCAGAATTTCGAACTGCTGAAAATCGTCGGCCGCCAGCAGGAGCTTCCGGTTCTGTTCAAGCGCGGATTCGGCATCACCCTCGACGAATCCCTCAATGCCGCCGAATACCTCGCTTCGGAAGGCAACCGCAAGGTGGTGTTCGGCCTGCGCGGCATGAAAACCAACATGGGCGACCCGCACCGCAATTTCGTCGATTTTGCCCACGTGCCGGTAGTCAAGCGCCTCACCCGCATGCCGGTGTGCATCGACCCATCCCACTCGGTCGGCGCGCGTTCGCGTGCGCCGGATGGCTTGCTGGACGTTTTCCACGTGACGGCGCAGGGCGTGGTCGCCGGAGCCAACATGATCCTGGTGGACTTCCACCCGGCGCCGAAAAAAGCCCTGGTGGACGGCCCGCAGGCGCTGCTGATGGAAGAGTTGCCGCATTTCATCGAGGACGTGCATCTGGCGCGCGAAACCTACCTGCAACGCCAGGCGCTGGCCAGCCGTTACCAGGCCGGAAAATAAAAAGCCCCGCCGGGCGGCGGGGCAAAAAAACGAAACGCTGACTGAATGTGGTTCAGGAAGACATTTCGTGGAGGATGTTCTTGATCCAGCTGTGGGCATACACGCCTTCCAGTTCGGACAAATCGGGAGACACCCCGCCCGAGTTGGGTACGGCGATCGTTTTACCCTCGGCCACCTTGTACACGGCCGAGACCGAAATGGCTTCCTTGTCGGTGACATAGCTGTAGCAGACATTGACGTGCGAGGGCGGAATCAGCTCCTTGCCATTCATCAGCTGAACCACGTTGAGCGCGCACACCTTGGCCTGGGAGTTGGCTGAATAACCCGATTTCGGCATGGCCCCGGCACTGCAGGCATCGCCAATGACATGCACATTGGGCACCAGGGTGGATTCAAAAGTGACCTGATTCACCGGGCACCATTTCTTGTCTTCCCCCACCACGCCAGCCATATAGGCCACCGCGCCCGCCTTTTGTGGCGGCACAACGTTAATCACGGCGCCCTTGATCTCTTCCACGCCGGTATCCACGCTCATGGCCTTGTGGTCCACCTTGCTTACCTTGTTGGCGGCATTGAACTCGATGATGCCCTTGTAATGCTTTTCCCACGCCTTCCTGAACAACGGCCCCTTGGAAACGATATCTGGATTGGCATCCAGCACGATCAGCTTGGATTTGGGCTTGTGGTTCTTGAGGTGCCAGGCAATCTGGCTGATGCGCTCGTAGGGTCCAGGCGGACAGCGGAAAGGAGTTACCGGGACAGAAAGCACGACCGTGCCGCCATCTGCCATATCCACCAACTGCTTGCGCAGCCGCAGGGTCTGCTCGCCGGCCTTCCAGGCGTGCGGCATGTATTTCGGCGTTTCAATGGGATCGTAGCCTTCCAGTTCGTCGAAGCGGAAGTCAATGCCCGGCGAGAGCACCAGCCGGTCGTAACTGATGGTTCCAGCGCCTACCCTGACCTGCTTTGCCGCCACATCGATGCCGGTCACTTCATCATAGACCACCTGGATACCATGCTTTGCGGCAAGATTATCGTAGGTGATCATGTTGTCCTTGAGATCGCGGCTGCCGCCGATCACCAGGTTACTGAACGGGCAGGAGACAAAAGTCTTGTTGCGCTCGATCATCACCACTTCGATGGAGGGATCGCTCATGCGGATATACTTTGACACGATGGTGCCGCCATACCCCCCCCCCACCACCACCACGCGTCGGCCCTTTTTGGGCAGCACCTCGCCCGCGCGGGCAATGATGGAAAAAGAGGTCATACTAAGACCCGCGGCAATGCCGGCCAGTTGAATGAAATTTCTGCGATTCATGATCGGCTCCTTATTGCTGGCTGGCGTAAAAATGGATTATGGCTTCCACCTCTTCAGGCGTCAGCTTGCCTTCGCCCTCGACTTTTTCCGCCATCTTTTCAGGCATTTTGCGCTTGCCGGAACGGAACTCGCTCATGCTGATTGTGAGGTACTCTTTCCATTGTCCAGCCAAAATTCCGCTATCCTCGGAGTCGCGGCCGTTATCCATATGACACTTCTTGCAGCGTTGATCGTGAATCTGTTTGCCGATAGCAACTTTGGCAGCATCCACTTCCTGCTTCTCGCGCCCGAAAGGATGTTTGGCAAAGAAATCTGCCACCATCTTGATTTCCTCATCCGAGTAGGCTTTTGCCAGCCGCCCCATGATGCTTGACGGGCGCTCGCCACTCTTGAACTTTTTCATGCTTTCCAGCAGATAGGATTCAGGCATGCCGGCGATGGTAGGCATGCTCGGCCCGGCACTGGTTCCGTTGGTGCCGTGACAACCGGCACAGGTATTTGACAGCATGGCAGCCTGACTCGGGCTTTCAGCCCATGCCGGCGCGTGAATCATGAAACAGCCGCCAATAATGGCGGCGGCAATCCCCTTTGGCTTCATATCTCCCCCTTATAATTTAATTACCAATGGACGATGAAACTCACGACAACCGGGAGATTGCCGTCAAGCGGAAACATAGACATTGATCTGCATCAATAATTATGGGGTTGTTTATATTTGTCCCCCAATATAAGGAACTGGTCCAGCCCTACCAGACATCCCAGAATCTGATTTATTCGCCGTCAGGGTGGGATTTATCGCCCAGGCAGTCCCACAGGCATACCCGGTTGCGCCCCGAAGCCTTGGCGCAAAGCAGGGCGTGGTCAGCTTTCCCGATAGTATCTTCCACCGTTTCGTCCGGCATCATGACTGCAATGCCGAACGAAGCAGTGACGTGAATAATGCCCTTTTCCTTGAGGTCGATCGGATGGGATGCCAGTTCGGCACACAAACGTTCCATGGTCTTCACCACGTCCTGTACTTCGGCATTGGGTAGGCAAAAGAGGAATTCCTCGCCCCCGAAGCGAAAAATCGAGTCGTATTTGCGCAGCTTGCCATTGAATAAGCTGATCGCCTCATGCAGCACTTTATCTCCGGCGAGATGGCCGTGTTCGTCATTGACCCGCTTGAAATAGTCGAGGTCCATCATGCATACGCAACAGGAAGTGCCGCTACGCACCATGCGCTCATGCTCCTGCTGAAGCTTGTGCAGCATGCCATTGCGGTTCCACACCCCGGTAAGATGATCTACCACGCACACCTTGCTGATGATATCTGTCTGCAGTCCGCTCACTTCCAGTTTGAAGCGTATGGCCAGGTCCATGAACTCATCATATTCGTCCGCAGAAATCTGCTGCCCATCATTTTTTCTGCTTAGCAGGGTGCGCGCGCCATCGTGCATGGTCTTGTGAAAAGCACCAATGTTCTCGAACCACGCCCCATCCTGAAGTTCAGGGTAATCGCGCTGGTAATACCACTGACCGAACTTGCAGTGGCAGTGAGCATCCGTCAATAAATCGGCGGGATTCGGCGCGCCGCCACAAATCATGGCACGGTGCAGATCCTTCAGCCATGACGTGTGGCTCGTATTGCCGGCATCCAGCTCGCGCAGCGCATTCAACAAGACGGAAGATGAGAGCTGGGTGGAAAACGTCATCGGTTTCTGCCATGGAAACAAAAAGAGACGTCGATTATAATCGCGCCTGTAGGATTTCGCCTACATCACCGTCAGAAAGCAAGATGGGGTTGGTCTTCATGCTGCTGCCACGGGAGTTGACGATAATGCGCGGCAAGTCCGCCGCGCACACGCCAAACTTGCCCAGGCGCGGCAGGTCCATGCGTTCGGTCCAAGTCTCCAGGGACTGCAACAGCGCGCCGCGTGCCGCGATATCATCCATATGTTTCATGCCATGCAACAGGCGCCCCACGCGGGCATACTTTGCCAGCGCCGGATTGGCTGGTTCGCGCGCCACCATGACCTCGATATTCACACGCGTTGCCGCTGCCAGCAAAGTGCCGCACGCCACGCCATGAGGAATGGGGAAGAAAGCGCCAAGCGGCGCAGCCAAGCCATGCACCGAGCCCAGCCCCACCTGGGCCAGGGTAATGCCGGAGAGCAGCGCAGCGTAAGCCATCTTCTCCCGCTCTGCTAACGCACCCGGTCCATTGTCGTACCATGCAACAAGGCCGTCCCGCACCGCCTCCATACCGGACCATGCCAGCGCATCGGTGAACGGATTCGCCTTGCTGGAGACGAAGGATTCCAGCAACTGGGTGAAGGCATCCATGCCGTTGGCAGCGATCAGGTGAGGCGGGCAGGAAGCAAGCAGATCGGGATCGATCACGGCATACTCCGGCACCAGTTGTTCGTCGCGGAAGGACTTCTTGAAACCATCTGTACCGTGTACCGAGAGCACCGCGTTCTTGGTCGCCTCGCTACCCGTTCCGGCAGTCGTCGGTACCGCAATGAACGGTGTCGCCGGACCACGATAAGGCAGTTCCGGCCCCACACCTTCGAGATGATCCATCACCGAATTTCCAGGCTTGAGCAATCCGGCAATGGCCTTGGCCGCATCCAGCACGCTACCGCCACCAATGCCCAACACGACGTCGAAATGCCCACCGCGCAGATCTGCGACAGCCTCGTCCACTAGATGCGGCGAGGGCTCGCCACCCGTTACCCGAAAAATTTCCCAAGTAAAACCCTGTGTCTGCAGTGCCGCACCCAGCCATTCCCATTGCGGCGAGCCAAGGAAGGAATGGCCACCGGTCACGAGCAGCACCCGCTTGCCGTAACACGCCAGGATGTCAGGCAATTTTTTGACACTGCCGGCACCGAACTCGATGCGCGGCAAACGGGCGATGGAAAATAGTTCGGTCATGCGACTTCCTTAAAATTCTTGATTAAATTATTCGGCCCGCAGCGCTTCTACCGGGTCCATCATGGCAGCGCGCCGTGCCGGTAACACCCCGGCGACGAGGCCGATGCCGACCGCAATGCACTCCGCCAGCACAGCATACGACCACGGTGTATGCACCGGCAGGGCCGAAAATAGCGCATGCAGCAACTGCGCCAAGCCAACGCCCAGCACCAGGCCTGCCACCCCGCCCACGGCGGCGAGCAAGGCCGCTTCGCCGAGGAAAAGCGCGAGAATCTGGCTGCGCTTGGCACCCAGCGAACGCAGCAGACCAATTTCGCTGGTGCGTTCGCTCACTGCCATGGTCATGATAGTCAAAATTCCGACGCCACCCACCAGCAGGGAAATGCCCCCCAATGCACCCACGGCGAAGGTCAGCACGTCCAGCACCGAGCCCATTACCTCAAGCATTTTCTGTTGCGGGGTGATGGTGAAATCCTCGCGTCCATGGCGTGCCAGCAGCACCTGTTTTATCCCTTCCACCACCTTTTCCAGCGGCGCATTGCTGTGATAGGTGACGTGAATTTCCATCAAGCCGGCTCGATTGAACAGTTCCAGCGCGCGGGACACGGGGATATACACCGTGTCATCCAGATCAAGACCCAGCACCTGCCCTTTGGCCTCCATCACGCCGATCACGCGATAACGCTCGCTGCCGATACGGACGCGACTGCCGAGGGGATTGGCCGCGCCGAACAACTCCTGCTTCACTTTCGCCCCCAGCACCACGAAGGCCCTAGCTGCGCGGGGGTCGTCGGGAGGCAGAAAACTCCCGACCTGTACTTTCATGCGAAAAGTCTCCGCCATTTCGTGTCCGACACCATTCACCGTCACACGCCGCGACTTGCCTCCGACTTCGACGTCGGCGTTGCCCTGGGCGCTGGGGTCCACATGCTCGACATGGGGAACACGCCGCAGCGCTTCGGCATCCTCGATGCTGAGGGGGCGCACCGAGCTAATAATGCCGGCAGAAGCACCGCCCCGCGTGGAAGACTTGCCCGGCGCGATACCGATGAGATTGCTGCCGAACTGGGTGAATTCGGATAGCACGAATTGATGTATCCCCTCGCCGATGGAAGTCAGCAGGATCACCGCCGCGATTCCGACGGCGATGCCCAGCGCGGTCAGGAAGCTGCGCAGGCGGTGGGCGATGATGGAACTCGCGGTAAAAGGCAGGAAATCCTGGATCAGCATGACTAATGCCTGGCTAGGGACTCGACCGGGTCGAGCCGCGAAGCACGCCGTGCCGGCGCCACACTGAACAGGACACCCGTTCCCAGCGCGGTGGCGAACGCAGCCAGAACCGCCCACCAGGGCGGGGTGGAGGGAAGTAACGGATAAAGACTACCGATAACAAAACTCCCCATAAAACCAAGAACCAGGCCGGCCAGCGCGCCCACAAGAGACAGCACCGCCGCCTCGGCAAAAAACAGCACGCGAATCTGCCCCGGCGCCGCGCCAATTGCCTTGAGCAGGCCGATTTCCTGGGTACGCTGGGAAACCGCGATCAGCATCACATTCATGATCAGGATGCCGGCCACGGCCAGGCTGATGGCAGCAATCCCGCCCACCGCCAGGGTCAACGCGCGCAAGATGCGGTCGAAGGTGGCGAGAATCGCGTCCTGGGTCACCACGGTCACGTCCCGCTCGCCTTCGTGGCGTTTGGCCAGGATATCCTCTGCATCCTGCTTGGCGCGCAGGATATCCTCGCGGCTGCGGGCCTCGATCAGGATACGAAACAGGGACGAGGTGTTGAACAGCATCTGTGCCGAAGCAACGGGTACGATCACCAGCTCATCGCTGTCGAATCCCATGGATTGGCCTTGCGATGCCAGCACACCAATCACGCGGAATCGCCGGTCGCCAATGCGCAGCCATTCGCCCACTGCCTGCTGGGTGCCGAACAGTTCGTTTTTTACCTTGGCGCCCAGCACGCATACCGGCGTCGCTTGGCGCGGATCGCCACCGGGCAGGAAATGGCCCTGCCCCATGCTCATGTGGCGAATGGCCAGCATGTCGGCAGTGGAACCCAGCACCGGTGTTTCGCGGTTGCGTTTATGCGTGGAAACCAGCGCCGAACCCACGTTGAGCGGAGCAATACGCCGGATGGCACGGCTGCGCGTGAGGCTCAACGCATCGTCGAGAGTCAGGTCGCGGGTCGTCTCGCCCAGCAACATGCCGGGGTTGCCGGTGGTTTCGGAACGGCCGGGAAGGACGATCACCAGATTCGTGCCGAGAGAGGAAAACTGGCCGACCACATAAAGCCGTGCGCCCTCGCCAAGCGAAGTAAGCACTACCACCGCTGCCACGCCGATAGCCATGGCCGCGACCATCAACAAGGTCCGTGCGCGCGCCCCAGCCAGACTGCCGGAGGCAAAGCGCAGTACATCGGTCAGTTTCATGCCCGTTGGTCCGCCACGATCCGGCCGTCCACCATGCGCAATTTGCGCCGCGCGCGGTTGCCGATTTCCGGGTCGTGCGTCACCAGAATCAGCGTCACCCCCTTGGCCGCAAGCCCTTCAAGGATGCTCATCACTTCCTGCCCGGTGGCACGGTCGAGATTGCCGGTCGGCTCGTCGGCCAAAATTACCGCCGGTTGCATCACCGTGGCGCGGGCGATGGCGACACGCTGGCGCTGGCCGCCGGAAAGCTGGTCGGGACGATGCGTCTCGCGCCCGGTCAGGCCATAATCCACGATCAGGCGGGCCACGCGACTGTTGCGCTCCTCGGCCGGCACACCAGCCAGCAGCAAGGGCAATTCGATGTTCGCAGCAGCGGAAAGACGCGGGATGAGGTGAAAGAACTGGAACACGAAACCAATTTTATCGCGCCGTACCTGAGCCTGTTCCTCGTCAGAAAGGCCGGTCACGTCATGCTCGTCGAGCCGGTAAAGACCGGCACTGGGCCGGTCCAGCAAGCCGATCAGGTTGAGCAAGGTAGATTTTCCCGAGCCGGACGGCCCCATCAGGGAGAGATATTCCCCCGCGCCGATGGACAGATCGATATCGCGCAGGGCGTGGACTTCCTGATCACCCACCTGGAATACGCGCTGGATGCCCGAGAGCTGGATCATGGTTTAGCCTATAAAAAGCAATTGTAACCACGGAGCGCACGGAGATCACAGAGAACAATCGGGATGAAGGCGATTTGCCACTCTTATCAGAACGATAATAAATGACTCAACCTATCCGAGCATGTGTTTTCCTCCGTGGCCTCCGTGTGCTCCGTGGTTAACTGCCGTTTTTTGATTTAGTTGCGCTTGCCTGTTCCACCTCGGCGCGTACTCCCGCCTTGACCCCTGCGCGGTCGAGCGAGGTCACGATGTGCTCCCCGGCCTTCAGGCCACCCGTGATTTCGGTATTATCCCAATTGCTCAGGCCGGTCTGAACCTGGCGTTCTTCCAGTCGCCCGTCGCTGCGCAGCACCAGCACCTTCTCCCCATCCAGCAAGGCCGCAGTCGGGATGCGAATCACCTTGGCACGGGTGGTGTAGACAATCTCCACATCTGCGCTGTAACCCACCAGCAGCCCCTTGGTCGCCTCGGGATCGTCGAATTGCACTTCCACTTCTACCGTGCGCGCCTGCTTTTCCAGGTCCAGCACGTAGGGCGCGATGCGCTGCACCTTGCCGTTGAAATGGCGCCCGGCGATGGCGTCCAGGGTGATGCGCGCGACCATCCCGACCTGCACATGGGACGCGTCCACTTCGTCAATCGGCGCGCTGACATAGAGACAGGAATCATCGATCAAATCGATGGCAGGCGGGGTGGGGATACCGGGAGGCGACGGGGTGGTGAATTCGCCCAGCTCACCAGTCACTTCGGCCACGATGCCGGCAAAAGGTGCGCGTAGCTGGGTGCGATCCAGGCCGGCCTGGGCGACAGCGATACGCTCCCTGGCCTGGCCGCCATCGGCGCGAGCGGCTTCACAAGCGGCGCGCCGCGCCCTGGCATCGGACAACGCCTGATCCAGGCGAGCATCGGAGACGAAGCCGCGCGCCTTGAGCTGGCGCGTACGATCCGCCTCGCGCTCGAACTGCGCTGCCACGGTGCAGGCCTGTTGAATGCCGGCCTGGGACACGTTGAGTTGTTGCTGCGCCACTTTTTCCTGCGCAGACAGGTCCTTGTTCCACAATTCCAGCAGCACCTGACCGGCCGTGACGCGCTCACCCTCATGCACCAACAAACGTGCGATCTGCCCGCCGGACGGCGGAGCCAGCCGGGCACGACGGCACGCCTTGACGGTTCCTGCCCGGGTATTGGCCACCGTTGCCTCGACACTACCAAGCAGCACTTCCGCCACCACTACGGCGACAGGTTTCTCACGCGTCCAGTACCAGCCGGCCGCGAGCAGCAATGCAAGCAACGCACCCACCAGGATGAGGTGCAGAGAAAGAGTGCGTTCTTTAGTCGGGAGTTCCATAAGCTAACAAAATACCCGATCAGTGCGGCAGTAACAAGAAGAGGCAGGGTTTCCCCTGCCTCTGTTGGCGTCAAAGCGAGGGCGGGTTCTCCCGCAATTGATCAGGCGCTTGCCAGCAGCGCCTCGATCTCGGCGAAGGTCTTGGCGATTTCGGTGGTCGGGATTTCGATATCCAGTTGCCGCGCGATTTGCGATGCGGAAATAATCCCGCGAATCACCTGCTTGTTTTCCCGCTCGTGACGATCTACCACCAGGGCGTGGGAACGTCCGGCCTGCTTCAAGGTTGCGACAATATTACCAACGCGGGTGCGGTTGATGTCGTCCATGCAAATCACTTCGAGCTTGTCCTGCGGCGTCATGATGTCCTGCACCAGGATGTCATGATAAGTGCCGCCGTGCTTCTGGATATACTGGATCGGCTTGGCGCCGTGCAAGTCGGTCGAAGTGATCAGCCCGACCACGGTATCGTCGTCATTCACCACCAGCAACAAGCGCACACCGCGGTGCTTCATGCGCGTAGCGGCAGCATCGATGGGAGCCCTTTCGGCAATCGTCAACGCACTCACCTTCTTGAGATCCGTCATCACCGCAACGGCCGGATCATCCAGCTTGATCAAGTCGAAAGTACGCTCGGTACGATGAAAAGAAGCCCCGGTTTCCAGTTTTGCGGCAGCGATCGGGGTGTATTCAATTTTGGTCACGCGCAACTCTCCTTGTTGATAAAGCGGGCACGAAACCCTAGGCGTAATGCTACGCGAACGACTAACCTCGTTTAATCAAAATATTTGATGGCACGAAACCCCGGTCTTTATCTTCAGCCGTGCACAACGTCCGGCAATTTGTCCGCCTCAAGATAAGAGGAAAGCTCGTTCAACGCCAGGCGATACACTTCGCGCTTGAACTCAATCACCGATTCGAGGGGAATCCAGTAATGGTGCCAGCGCCAGGCGTCAAATTCGGGGTGGCTGGTGGCACGCAGCCTGACATCGCAATCGCGCCCGACCAGGCGCAGCAAATACCAGATTTGCTTCTGCCCACGGTAACTGCCGCGCCACTCGCGCTTGACCCAGTGCTGCGGCACGTCATAGTGCAACCAGTCCTGGGTGCGCCCGAGAATACGCACATGCTCGGGCAGCAGGCCGACTTCTTCGTGCAATTCCCTGAACATAGCCTGGTCCGGCGATTCGCCGGATTTGATGCCGCCCTGCGGGAACTGCCAGGAATGCTCCCTGATCCGCTTACCCCAAAACACCTCGTTCCTGGCATTGCACAGAACTATGCCGACGTTGGGGCGATAACCGTCCTGGTCAATCATTTTTGAACATCACTTTGAATTCGTTAAATTACCGCAATTTTTTCACATTTCGCCCCGCAATGAAAGCCGCGCCTAGCCACGCGGGTTGCGGAGGCGCCTCTCACACCAGCAGGCGCTTCTCGCTATGCACATTGAGACTGCGCAAGGCATCGACAAAATCCAGGAATTCCAGCCCGTATTGCGCCTCCAGTTGCTTCGCCCGCTCCTTGAGATCCTGCCAGCGCGGATTGCCGGGGCTACGCTTGAAGCCGAACACGATGACATTGCTCAAGCGCGCCGTGGTCATGCACACGACCAGGCTGTCGAAACTGGCTTCGATGCGCTTGAGATAGACATCGAACAGCTTGTCGCTGCTCCACAGGTTGACCACCAGCACGCCATCTTTTGCCAGCGCCGCCGCGCAGTCGTCATAAAAACTCTGGCTCGCCAACGCCTCGACCAGGCTACGGTCGTCGTAGCCATCGACCATCAGCACATCGCAGTCAGCAGCGCGCGCGCGCACTACATCCACGCCATCGGCGATTTCGACATGAAAACGTATGTCTTCTTCGGGAAGAAAAAAATGGCTGCGCGCAGCCGCCACGACCTGGGGGCTGATTTCGGCCACATGCGTCCGGACCGAAGGCAGCTTGTGATAAACGAACTTTGCCACCGAGCCGCCCCCCAAACCGATCATCAGGATATTGTCGGGCACTTCACGAAACAGCAGGAACCCCATCATGGTGCGGGTGTAAGCCAGTTCCAGCTCGTGCGGCGCATTGATGCGCATCGCGCTTTGCACCGTGACGCCGCCCAGATGCAGGTAGCGCACGCCATCGCGCTCGCTCACGTCCACCGCGCCTGGACCTTCCTCCCCCTTGCGGGCACGCCATTTACTTAAAAATCCCATGCTAAAATGCTTAACTCTTCATCTTTAGAACCGTCCGGATCATAACATGCGCGTATCCCAATTTTTTCTCTCCACTCTCAAGGAAGCACCGACTGAAGCCGAGCTGGTCAGCCATAAACTCATGCTGCGCGCCGGCCTGATCAAGCGCCTGGGCAGCGGGCTTTACAGCTGGATGCCGCTGGGCCTGAAAGTGCTGCGCAAGGTGGAAAACATCGTGCGCGACGAAATGGACAAGAGCGGCGCCATCGAACTGCTGATGCCGGCCGTTACGCCGGCAGAACTGTGGCAGGAAACCGGGCGCTGGGACGTATTCGGCCCGCAGATGCTAAAAATCAAGGATCGCCACGATCGTGATTTTTGTTTTGGCCCTACCCATGAGGAAGTCATCACCGACGTGGCGCGGCGCGAGATCAAGAGCTATCGCCAGTTGCCGATCAACTTCTACCAGATCCAGACCAAGTTCCGCGACGAGATCCGTCCGCGCTTCGGCGTGATGCGTGCGCGCGAATTCGTGATGAAGGATTCCTACTCCTTCCACGCCGACCGCGCCTCGCTGGAACAGACTTATGAAGTCATGTACCAAACCTACTCACGCATTTTCACCCGCCTGGGGCTGAAATTCCGCGCAGTGGCAGCGGATACCGGCGCCATCGGCGGCTCCGGCTCGCACGAGTTTCACGTGCTGGCGGATTCGGGCGAGGACGCCATCGCCTTCTGCCCTGCTTCCGATTACGCCGCCAACGTGGAACTGGCCGAAGCGGTCTCGCCAAGTGCGCCACGCCCCGCACCGCAACAGGCGCTGCAAAAAATTGCCACGCCGGGAAAGCACAGCATCGAGGAAGTATGCAACTTCCTCAAGGTGCCAGCAGAAAAAACTATCAAGACCCTGCTGGTGGAAGGCCGCGATGGCGGCGTAGTCGCGCTGCTACTGCGCGGCGACCATGAGCTTAATGAAGTCAAGGCAAGCAAACTGCTCCAACTGCCAGAGGCTGTGCGCTTCGCCAGCGACACGCAAGTTCTCGCTGCCGCCGGTTGCAGGGCCGGATCGCTGGGTCCGGTCGGGCTGAACATCCCCGTCATCGCTGACCGCTCCGTGGCCAACATGGCCGATTTCGTCTGCGGCGCCAACGAGGACGGTTTCCACCTGAGCGGCGTGAATTTCGGCCGCGACCTGCCGGACCTGAAGGAAGTGGTCGACATCCGCAACGCGGTCGAGGGCGACCCCAGCCCGGACGGCAAAGGCACGCTGGAACTGTGCCGCGGCATCGAAGTCGGCCACATCTTCCAACTCGGCAACAAATATTCCTCCGCCATGAACGCCACTTTCCTCGACGAGTCCGGCAAGGACTGCGTCATGGAAATGGGCTGCTACGGCATCGGCGT